>OLPG01000353.1_pt1 | contig 47017 bp, 38 predicted proteins | sample 1672311 | NCBI WGS metagenome assembly OLPG01 (sample SAMEA3136670, study PRJEB25190) | human gut metagenome | biome: human gut; feature: human-associated habitat; material: faeces | place: Austria | collected 2013 | reverse complement strand
AGGGAAGCGCTCTCCCCCTGAGCTAAACGCCCACATCCAGTGGTTTGCTTCAGCGCCTTGGGCGCGTCGGCAAGGAGATATAATACCGGAATGAGAGATTCTGGCAACCCCCTTTTTTGAAAAAGTTGGAACTTTTTTTGCAACAGATACAACTATTTTCAAGAAATACCAGGTCAGCGTTCGTTTCCTATGCAGCATAGCTATGCAAAGCAAACGAAAGCAGAGTCATTTCGGCACAGAAAGCAAGGGGCACCGACATTCCGAGCATCATCTTTGATGGAAGCAGGAATCGCTGACAAGGCCTTCGCATAATATAGTACCGACATCCAACCAAGGCGATCGTCAACCGTGCCTCTTATCGCGTGGCGCCCGTTTCCCTCATTCGCTCAATTGGGAAACGGCATTCGCAGGATGCTTACAGCTTTATAGACAAGCAAAAATTGTCGAATGGATACCATCAGCCTTATCAACCGGGATAAAGCGCAACGAATAGCAAGCGATGCAAAAAGCCGCCGAAACGGATTCTGAACAATAGCGAATGTTCTTGCAATACAAAAAGAGACGGCCTTTCGGCCGTCTCTGAACATTTGGTGTCGGAGGCGGGATTTGAACCCGCACACCCGAGTAATGGGCACAAGCACCTCAAGCTTGCGTGTCTGCCGTTCCACCACTCCGACAAAGGATTGCTTGAAAAGCAACGACGTTTACTATAACGGAACGTTTATCGTCTGCCAAGCCCCAATTTTAAAAAAATTTAGCGCGTGGCAATGGAGCCCGAAGGATACACGATCATCAGCGCAATAAGCGACAGCAGGAACACCACTGCGAAGATGATGGTGATACGGTCGAGGTTCTTCTCAACGATGCTGGTGCCCGTTTGAGACGAGTACACAGAGCTTGCGATCATGTCGGAAATGCCCGTGCCCTTGCCCGAATGCAGCAGAATGAAGATGATGAGGCCCAGGCCGGAAATAACCAGCAAGGCGATGAGGATGATCAAAAGAGGACTCACGTATTGCCACTTTCACTCGAAAACTACGTATGCAAGTCTTGAAGTATAGCTAAAGCAGCCCGCGGGGGCAAGAACCCCTGCGGGCATGCACGAACGGAACATACTCCGTTCAGAACAATCCAGCACCTCAAGCTAGGCGAGCAGGCTTCGGCCCGTCATCGCCTGCGGGGCCGCAAGTCCCATCACATCGAGCATCGTCGGCGCGATATCGCACAAAGCGCCCTCTTCGTCGCCTAGATGGCGGCCGGTTTGCGCGGCATCCACGAAAATGAACGGAACAGGCGCCGTGGTATGAGCGGTATGGGGCGTACCGTCGTCCGCAATCATCTTGTCGCAATTACCGTGGTCTGCCGTGATAAACGCAACACCGCCCTTGCGCTTGATGGCGTCGAGCACCCGCGCAACGCCCGCGTCAACGGCCTCGACGGCCGCAACGGCGGCCGGCACGACGCCGGTATGGCCGACCATGTCGGGGTTCGCGAAGTTCACGATGTAGACGTCCGCCTCGTCGTTGCCGATGGCGTCCGCTAGCGTCTGCGCAACGGCAGGCTCGCTCATTTCGGGCTGCAAGTCGTACGTGGCAACTTTCGGACTGGGAATGAGACTGCGCTGCTCGCCCTCTTTCGGCTCTTCCCTACCGCCGTTAAGGAAGAACGTGACATGGGCGTACTTTTCAGTTTCGGCGATGTGGTACTGGCGTAAGTTCGCTTTGGCCAGCACATCTGCCAGCACATCTTCCGGGAATGTCTTGGGGAATGCCACGGGGGCGGCGATGTCCGGATCGTATTCCGTCAAGCAGACGAAGTTCACGCGCGGATGCGAACCACGGTCGAACCCGTCAAACGACTCGTCGACGATCGCGCGTGTGAGCTCGCGTGCGCGGTCGGGCCTGAAGTTGAAGAAGATGACGGCATCGCCTTCCTGCACGCCGCGCTCGTCGAAAGCGACGGGAGCGACGAATTCGTCCGTGACACCTTCGTCGTAAGAAGCCTGCATGGCCTCAACAGGGCCCGATGCGCTAGATTGGGGCGAGCCTTCCACCACGGCTTCGTACGCTTTCTGCACGCGCTCCCAGCGCTTGTCGCGGTCCATGGCGTAATAGCGCCCCGAAACGCTTGCGATGCGCACCGCATCTGCGAATCCGTTGCTTTCGATGAACGAGACAAGCTCGGCCATGTAGTCTTTTCCGCTGGCAGGAGGAACATCGCGGCCGTCCATGAACGCATGCACGCGCACATCGGGCACGCCGCTTCGCACGGCATGGCGAATGAGCGCGAACAGGTGCTCGTTGCTGGAGTGCACGCCGCCGTCGGACAACAGGCCCATAAGGTGCAGCGCCGCACCCGGCTTCTTCGCGGCTTCGATGGCCTGGTTGATGACCTCGTTTTCGCAGATGGAGCCATCACGGCACGCCAAGTTGATGCGCGAGAGCTCCTGGTGCACCACGCGGCCGGCTCCGATATTCAGGTGCCCCACTTCGGAGTTGCCCATTTGCCCGGCCGGCAAGCCCACCGCCTCGCCCGAAGCTGCAAGCTTCGTCCATGAGCACGTTTCGAACAAGTGGTCGAGCGTAGGGGTGTTCGCCAGCGACACGGCGTTGCCCGGGCCAGGCTCGGCAAGACCCAAGCCGTCCATGATGATGAGGCACACCGGCAGCGTCAATGCGTTGCGCACCGTTTCGTTCGCGGCCATTACAGGCACGCTTTCACAAGCTGGATGAACTGGTCGGCCTTCAGACTTGCACCGCCGATAAGGCCGCCGTCGATATCGGGCTGCGCCACAAGCATCTCAACGTTGCCGACGTTCATGGAGCCGCCGTACAGCACGCGCATCTCGTCGGCTACCTGCGCCCCGAACAGCTCGGCAAGCGTCTGACGAATGGCGTGGCATGCCGTTTGAGCCTGCTCGGGGGTAGCGGTACGACCAGTACCGATAGCCCAGATGGGCTCGTATGCCACGACGCAGCGCTGCGCCTCCTGTGCGTCGATGCCGGCGAATGCGGCACGAACCTGAGCGCACACGAACTCTTCGGTGGTGCCAGCGTCGCGGACCGCCAGCGACTCGCCTACGCACACGATGGCGTACATGCCCGCATCCACCAGCGCGCGAACCTTGCGGTTGACTTCTTCGTTCGTCTCGCCAAAGTACCCGCGGCGCTCCGAATGGCCCACGATAGAGCACGTGCAGCCGACTTCCTTGAGCATAGGGATGGAGATTTCACCGGTAAACGCGCCCTTCGGCTCCCAGTACACGTTCTGTGCACCGATTTCCACCGGCGTGCGATCGAATTCGAATACCGTTTTAGCCGGCTTCAAGTCGATGTACGGGGGGCATACGAGCACGTCGACTTTGCCTGTCCACGACTTGTTGTAGTTGTTCGAGATCTCCTGCGCAAGCACAACGGCCTCGCCGTACGTGTTGTTCATCTTCCAGTTTCCCGCCATGAGCGGTTTGCGAGCCATGGAACTGCTCCTTTCACGATACCGGCGGCACAACATAGCCAGCCGCCCGGGGTTCACCATAATGCAAGAAGGGGACGCGCGGTCCCCTTCCCTGTTAGCGCCTCAAAGCCTCCACGCCGGGAAGCGCTTCGCCCTGCACCAGCTCCATGCTGGCGCCGCCGCCGGTGGAGATAAACGTCATGCGATCGGCCAGGTCGAACTTGTTGACGGCCGCAACAGAATCGCCGCCGCCGATGATGGTGTCGGCCTGCTGGTTTTCCGCAACCGCAAGCGCAACCGCTTTCGTGCCAGCAGCGAAAGTGTCCATCTCGAACACGCCCATGGGGCCGTTCCAGAACACCGTCGCGCCCTCGGCGATAGCGTCGGCATACAGCTTCGACGTTTCGGGGCCGATATCAAGACCCATCATGTCGGCCGGAATGGCATCGACGGAAACCGTTTCCGTGCGCGCGTCCTCGGCAAACTTGTCGGCACATACCACATCAACGGGAAGCAACAGCTTCACGCCGCGCGCCTCGGCCTTCTTCAGCATGGCCGCGGCACGCTCGACCCAGTCTTCCTCTTTCAGGGAAGTGCCCACCTGCTTGCCTTGCGCCAGCAGGAATGTGAAGCACATGCCGCCGCCGATGATGAGCGTGTCGCATTTTTCCAAAAGCGCGTCGATGACCTTGATTTTGTCCGACACCTTCGAACCGCCCAAAATGGCGACGAACGGGCGGCGCGGCTTGTCGAGCATGCCCGAAAGCGTGCCGACCTCTCGCTGCATAAGGTAGCCGGCATACGCGGGCAGAAGCGCAGCAACGCCCGCCGTGGAGGCGTGAGCGCGGTGCGCGGTGCCGAACGCGTCGTTGACGTAGGCATCGCCAAGCGAAGCCAGCTCTTCACAGAACGCAGGGTCGTTCTTCTTCTCGCGCTTGTCGAAACGCAGGTTCTCAAGCACCAGCACCTGGCCATCTTGCAGCGCAGCAACCTTCGCGTGCGCATCTTCGCCGATGGTATCGGACGCAAACGCCACGGGCTTGCCCAGCAGCTCGGCCAGGCGCAATGCCGCCGGTCGCAGCGTGAACTTTTCCTCGAAGCCCTCACCGGAAGGACGGCCAAGATGGCTCATAAGGATGACGCGGGCGCCGCCCTCGACAAGCTTGTTGATGGTGGGAAGCGCCGCGCGGATGCGCGTATCGTCGGTGCAGACGCCGTCGGACACCGGCACGTTGAAGTCAACGCGTACGAGCACGCGCTTGCCGCGCGCGTCAAGATCGTCGACAGAGGCGATATCGGCCATTTCAGGCTCCTTTCAACGAAAAAGGGCGGCACGAAGCCGCCCCGTTCAGGCTTGATGCTACAGCAGGATCTTTACCAGGTCCTTAACGCGGTTGGAGTAGCCCCACTCGTTGTCGTACCAGGATACGACCTTCACGAGGTTGGACTTGCCGCCCATGACCATGGTCAGCTTGCTATCGAAGATGGAAGAGTGGTTGTCGCCGACGATATCGATGGAGACGATCGGGTCCTCGGTGTACTCGAGGATGCCGGTCAGCTCGCCTTCGGCGGCTTCCTTCATGGCAGCGTTGATCTCTTCGATGGTGACCTCGCGCTCAAGCTCGACCGTCAGGTCGACCATAGAGCCGTCGGGCGTAGGAACGCGCGTGGCGAAGCCGTCGAGCTTGCCCGCAAGCTCGGGCAGCACGAGCGACACAGCACGAGCGGCGCCCGTGGTGGTGGGGATCATGGACATGGCAGCCGCACGAGCGCGACGAAGGTCCTTATGCGGAAGGTCAAGAATCTTCTGGTCGTTCGTGTAGGAGTGAATGGTGTTCATGTAGCCACGCTTGATGCCGAACTTCTCAAGCAGCACCTTGGCCACAGGAGCCAGGCAGTTCGTGGTGCAGGAAGCGTTGGAGATGATGTTGTGCTTTTCCTTGTCGTACTGATCGTCGTTGACGCCCATGACGATGGTGACGTCCTCGCCCTTCGCGGGGCAGGTGATGACGACCTTCTTGGCGCCGGCCTTGATGTGCTTGGATGCAAGCTCGCCGGTCTTGAAGATGCCCGTGGACTCAACAACGACGTCGACGCCGAGCTCGCCCCACGGCAGATTCTCGGGATCGCGCTCGCACAGCACCTTCACCGCGTGGCCATCTGCCACGAAACCGTCTTCAGTGACCTCGACCGCGTCGAACGCTCGACCGTGGACGGAGTCATATTTCAGCAGGTGAGCCATCGTCGGGATGTCGCCGAGATCGTTGACGGCCACAACCTCGATAGCGGGGTCCTTGACCATGGCGCGATACGCCAAACGTCCGATGCGGCCGAAACCGTTGATGCCTACTTTGATTGCCATTGCGTATCTCCTTCTCATTAGATACTCAAATTCTGGGGCCGTACAAACATTCAGTCTACCGCAATGTCAAATTCACGCGCCGGTTATTAGGTGGACGGTAGGGCAAGCGGCGCGATACGCGACGGCAAACGCGCCTATCCAAGTTCTTTAGCCATCTGCTCGATGCGCCGAACGCGGTGGTACACGGCCGACTTCGACAAAGGCGGGTTCGCAAGCTCGCCAAGCTCTTTGAGCGTGGCATCGGGATAGCGAACGCGCAGCTTGATAAAATCCTGCAGCGCGGGCGGCAGGTTCTCCATGCCGTGAGCCTCAAGCACCATGCGGATAGCGCGAATCTGGTCGATAGACGCTCGCGACGTTTTCGCCTGGTTGGCTATTTCGGCATTCGTCTGCCGGTTCACGTCGTTGCGCACGCTTTTGATAACGCGCGCATTCTCCATGGCAAGCGCGCTTTGGTGCGCGCCGACAAGCGCCAAAAACTCCAGGATGGCGCTACCGCTTTTCAGGTACACCATATACGAGTTGCGCCGCTGCATGATGCGCGCCTTGATGTTCTTACGCGCCATCAATCCGACAAGCCCTTCGGCAAGCTCTTCGGATTCCACGATGATCTCGAAGTGGAAATCGCCGCGCGGATCCGACACGAAACCGCTGCCCAGAAACGCGCCGCGCAAATACGCCGCCGCGCAGCAATCCTTCGCAACGAGCTGGTCGGATATGCCAAGCACCAGGCCGCCTTCAGGAGAGAGCACGCCCATGTCAAGCAACGCCGGCGCAAGATTGGGCTGCGCAGGCGCCTCGATAAGGTAATTCGGCGTTTTATGCAGCACGCTGCGGCGAACCGTCAAGTTCGTTTTCAGCTGGTACAGTTCGTGCAGCAGCTTGATGACCTGACGAGCAACCGACGGCGCATCCGTGGCGATTTCCACGCGATAGCGGTTTTTCCCCGAAACGAACAGCGTGCCTTCGATGCGCACCAGCGCCGCAAGCACCGCCTTGTCGCAATGGCTGCAAACCGCGGGAACGCGCGCCAGCTCGTCTTTTACCTCCGCCGTGAATGACATAGACGCAACACCCCCGTGAATGCCTCGCGCAACGCAAACGGATCGTGCCAGGTGGGATGCTCGGGGTCTACAAGGTTGCGAGCGATCACGACCGGCCCCTTGCTTTGGATAAGCCGCAGGTCGGCATAGTCTATACGCACGGGGCGCACACGGCGTTGCTCGGTTTCGTCGTCGACAACGAAGCGGCTTGCACCGATGTTGGCGCCCGTCACCGCGCGGAACACGCCCGTTTCCGAGGAATCCGGCTTGATGGGCACAGCGCTGTGAACAAGCACGTAGTCCAGAAGGCCGCGCATGCCGTGCTCCATAAGCGCCTCAACATGCTCGCGCGCAGTCAGCCCCCACGTCTCGCCCTGCATATCGGCAAGCGAGCACACGAACAGCGTGGCCCCGCGCGACTGACGAATAGCATCGATAACGCCGGGGACAAGCAGATTCGGGATAATGGACGTGAACAGGCTTCCCGGCCCCAATACGATAAGGTCCGCGTTGCGGATTGCCTCAAGCGCAGGTGGGTACGCCACGATGTTGCCAGCGCTGCGCAGCTGCACGTGAGCAAGGGCCGTGCGCGAATGACACGCCACCGCCTGCCCTTCGATATAGCGGCCATCGCGCGTGCGCGCCACCAGCGACACGCGGTCGAGCGTGGAAGGACACACGTGCCCGCGCGCATGCAGCAGCTTCTCGCAGATGCTTACCGCCTCGGGAAATGCGCCCGTCGCCTCCTCTAACGCAGACAGCATGAGGTTGCCAAGCGTATGGTTGTCCGCAAACGGAAAACGATACTTGAACGCCTTCGTAAGCGGATCTTCCGGATCGGCGGCCATGGCACAGATGCATTTGCGGATGTCGCCGGGAGGCGTCACGTTCGCTTCCTCACGCAGAATGCCCGTCGATCCGCCATCATCGGCCATGGCCACAACGGCAGACGTTTCCACGCCCATGGACAGCAACGTGCGAATGGAAACAGGCGCACCCGTGCCGCCACCGATGACGACAGCACGCAAGTGCGCTGTTTGAGGAACAACAGGATCTGCAGCGTACAGCGGAGCAAACGCTTCGGTCATAGAAGGGTCGTGCGGAAACGCCCCATCATTCAGGTGTGTGTTCGTTACTTGCATATCGGCCCCTTAGCGCGCCCCCTGGGCGCTGACGATGGAGCCGTCGACACCTTCGGCCAGCTTCAAATCGCGATGCGCCACGCTTACGCGATACCCCTTCTGCTTGAGATAATCGCCCGTCGACTCGGCTAGGGCCACGCTGCGGTGCTGTCCGCCCGTGCACCCTACGGCTATGGCAAGCTGCTGCTTGCCTTCCGCCACGTAGCCGGGCATGACGCAATCAAGCAGCGCGCGCCAACATTTCTGGAACTCCTCCGTCTCGGGACGGTACAGCACGAAGTCACGCACCGGCTTGTCAAGACCGGTGAGCGGACGCAGCTCGGGATCGTAGTAAGGGTTCGGCAAGAAGCGCACGTCCATGACCAGGTCAGCATCAACGGGCGCGCCGTGCTTGAAACCGAAGGAGTACACGGTAACCTGCAGCCCCTGCCGCTCTTCGCCCGGCGCGAACAGGGCACGTATGGTGCTGCGCAACTGCTGCGGCAGCATATCGGTGGTGTTGATAACGTGATGCGCGCCCTTGCGCAAGCCGTAGAGCATCTCGCGTTCGCGAGCGATGCCCTGCGCAATGGAGCTGCCGTCGGTACACAGCGGATGACGGCGGCGGCTTGATTTATAGCGGGCGATAAGCTTTTCGTCATCGGCGTCAAGGAACAGCACGCGATAATCAATGCCCTCGGCTTTAAGCTTGCCCAGCTCTTCCATCAGGCTTTTGAAGAAGCCGCCGCTGCGCGCATCGCAGACCACGGCGATGCGCCGATGGTTGTCAGGCTGACCGGGCATGCCCGTCAAGTCAAGCAGGTTCCCGATAAGCGCGCTAGGCAGGTTATCAACGCAGAAATAGCCCAAATCCTCAAACGCGTGCATGGCCTCGGTTCGACCGGCACCGCTCATGCCGCTGACGATGACCAGCTCGGGCATGTTCTTCATCATGTCGTCCGTTTTCGCCTGGTCGTCCATCATGCTTCTCCTTCCCCGCCGACAACAACTTCGCTTTTCGCTTCGCTATTATACTGCCGAAGCACTGCATACAGTTCGTTGGCCACTTCAACCGGCACCACCTTGGCATCTAAGATGTCCTGCAGGCTTGCGGCCTTGAGGTTCTTAAAACTTTTGAAGTGCTTGAGCAGCGCTTTTTTCCTGACCGGGCCTAACCCTGCAACCTCGTCGAGGATGCTTGCCGTCATGCCCTTGCCGCGAAGCTCGCGATGGAACGTAATGGCAAACCGGTGCGCCTCATCGCGCACCTGCTTTACAAGGTACAAGCTTGCGCTTCCGCTTGGCAGCACAACTGGGCCGGTGTCCTGCCACGGCACGAACAGCTCTTCGTCGCGCTTCGCCAAGCCGCACAGCGCGATGTCGGTAACGCCCATGCGGTCAAACTGCTCGATAACGGCATTGAGCTGAGGCAAACCACCATCAAGGATGATAAGGTCGGGCTTTTTGCCGAATCGCTCATCAGCCATGCGCTCGGCGCAGTACCGGCGGCTCATCACCTCCTGCATGGACAGGAAGTCATTGGCCTCGTCAAGCTGCGCCTTGATCTTGAACCTGCGGTATTGGCTTTTGTCAGGCCGCCCGTTCGTGAACACCACCATGGAAGCCACGGTATACGTTCCATGGTTCGTGGAGATGTCGAAGCATTCGATGCGCAAAGGCGGCGCATCGAGCGCCAAGGCGCTTTCCAGCTGCAGCAGCGCATCGTTGATGCGCTTGTCCTCATAATTCGTGCGAACCTTATAGCGCATGAGCGTGTGCTTCGCGTTTTGCTCGGCCATGGTCACCAGGTCTGCCTTTTCGCCGCGTTCGGGCGAAGCGAACCGCACCTTCGCACCGTGGGAGCTGGCAAGCTTTTCGGTAAGCCAGCCGCACATAGCATCGACGTCCTCGGGCAGACGGCGGACGATCACCTCATGAGGGATGGAGGTGGTGGCGTCGTAGTAGCGCAGCAAGAACATGTGCAGCAAGTCTTCGTCGGGTACGTCAAGGCCCCTGTTGAGCACGAACTCGTTGCTGTTGATGATGCGACCTTCGCGCACCATAAGCACGTGCACGCCAGCGATGGTTTCTTCGCGATAGAAGCCGATGACGTCGGCATTCAAGTTGCGCGAGCTGACGGCGTGCTGCTTGTCGCACAAGCCGTTGATGGTGTCGATGCGCGCCTTGATGCGGCCAGCGCGCTCGAAATCGAGTTCCGCGGCGGCCTGCTGCATCTCTTCAGCCAGCTCTTCGACGAACTCACGATGCTGGCCCGACAAAAATCGCTCGACACGCTTCACGTTGGCAGCGTAATGCTCAGGGGTAACGCGACCGCAACACGCGCCGGGCCCCAACCCCACATGCGCGTCGAAGCACGGGCGGACATCGGTTGTCATGCAGGCAAGCGGGTCTTTTTCCAACTTTCGTTTCAGCGAACGCCAGTCGGCGCAGCTAGAAGCGCAAATCGGCACGACGCGGCGCGCGATGTCGACCATGCGTCGAGCGGCTCGGCTATCGGTATATGGCCCAAAATATCGCGTATCAGCACGATGTTTTTCGCGCGTGTACTTGATTGCGGGAAACACGTCGCCTTTCGTCAGCGCAATGAACGGATACGATTTGTCGTCCTTGAAGTCTGCGTTAAACCAGGGGGCGTACTGGTTGATGAGGTTCTTCTCCAGCACCAGCGATTCGTGCTCGTTGCCCACCACGATGTACTCGAACGAGCTGATTTGATCGACAAGCAGCGGAATCTTCGCGCGATCATCCTGGAAGTTCACGTATTGGCGCATGCGCGCGCGAAGCTGCTTCGCTTTTCCAACGTAAATAACCTGGCCCGCCTTGTCCTTCCACAGGTACACGCCCGGCAGGGCAGGTACGGCATCGAGTTCCCGTTTGATACGAGCAAGCTTCTGCTCGAACGGCTCATCGTCACCCGCCGCTTCAGCGCAGCCTTGCCCCGTTTGCCGCCCAGATGCAAGGTCAATCGGGCGTTCGGGGTCCTCGCCGGCGCCGCCGGGCGTAAACCCCTTTGCCTGGTTGTACTGTTGAAAATCCTCTGGCTTGCTCACGTAGTGCTACCCCACCGTTTCCAACTTCACGCGAAACGAGATGCTCCGCGGCGTTTCAAGGCCGTCAAATGCAATCACGTATGCCTGTTTTTGCTCGTCGATGCCCAAAACCTTACCTTCGCCGAACACTTTGTGCCTTACACGCGAGCCCACGGGATGCGACGCTTGCTGCGCCATGTCCGCAATCCATCTGTCCGTAAGAGCATACGCGTTGCGCGCCTCGTCGAGCTTATCGTCTGCGGGCTTATCGGAAAACTCCAAGGCAGCAGGGTCGATATCAAGCAGGAAGCGAGAAGGGTAGCGCGCCGCCCCTTGGTGATTGAAACCCTCCGCTTCAGAAAGGTACAGACCATCTTGCGCACGGGTAAAGGCCACGAACGCCAGCCGCCTCTCCTCTTCCATGGCTTCGGCAGTGCGGGTTTTCCGCGAAGGCAAAACGCCTTCGGAAAGCGAGCACAGAAACACCTGCCGAAACTCCAAGCCCTTTGCGGCATGGATGGTCATGAGCTTCACGCTGTCCTTTGACCCATCGGCGGCATCGGCGTTTGTAAGCAACGCCACATGTTTTAGGTAATGCTCAAGCGTCACCTCTTCCCCACACGACGTTTCGAATTCGTGCACCGACTGCTTCAGCTCCGCAAGGTTGTCCAAGCGCTCTTGGCTGCCTTCCGTGCGCAGCATCTGCTCGTAGCCGCTGACGTTAAGCACCGAAGACAGCACTTCGGAAACGGGCCTTCCCTCGCTTGAGGCGCGAAAGTCTCGCACGAGCGCAACAAGCTGCTTCGCCTTCGTGCGCTTGAAGATGTCGTCGTCAAGCGTCTGCTCGAGCGCTTGATACAGCGTGCACGCATGCTCGTCGGCATACTGGCGAAGATACGCCATGCGCCGCATACCCAGATTGCGCCTGGGAACGTTCGCAACGCGCTGGAATGCCAGGTCATCCTGCAAAGCGATCAACCGTAAATAGCAAAGCGCGTCCTTGATTTCCCGACGGCCGAAAAACGGCACGCCGCTAAAGACCGCATGGGGAATGTGGGCCTTCAGAAACGCTTCCTCCACCGAACGCGAGGCATAGTGCGCTCGATACAAAACGGCCATATCCCGATACGCAACGCCCTCTGCGTGCAACGCTTCAACGCCTTGCGCGATCCAAGCGGCCTCCTGCTCGCTTGACGTCGCATGGTGCCACACCGTAGGGCCATACGTTTTGCGCATGGGAACCAGATTCTTCGCGATGCGCATGCGGTTCTTCGAGATCAGCGAGTTCGATGCCGCCAGAACCTGCGGCACCGAGCGATAATTCTCCAGCATCAGCACCGTATGGGTTTCCGGATAATGCTTATCGAAGTCAAGCAAAAAGCGCACGTCAGCGCCGCGCCACGTGTAAATGGTTTGGTCGGGATCGCCCACCACGAACAAATTCTTATGGTAGCCCTGCAGCACGTCCATGAGCCGATACTGCAACGCATCGATATCCTGAAACTCATCGATCATGATGTATTCCAGGCGCTGCTGCCACTTCAACTTGATATCCTCGTGCACATCGAAGATATACAGCGTGAACACGATGAGGTCGTTGTAATCAAGCCCGAAGCACTTCTTCTCTTGATACAGGTACCCATAGAAGATGATGTCGCGCGCTTCGGTGGCCGAAAGATATTTCTGATGCAGGTTTTCAAGCGGCATTGCCAGCATGTCTAGGAAATAATCCGGCCGCTCCTTCAGCTTCAGCATCTCTATCATGTCGCGCGCGGCAGAAAACGTCATGTCGCGCAGCGTCAACCCGCGTTCCTCGTACACGATCTGTAACATGGCGTCGATATCAGCGTTATCGAGCACCATGAAGCTTTTCGGGTACTGCACCGCATGGGCGTCTTCCTGCAGCACCGAAACGCAAAACCCGTGAAACGTGTTGATATAGCCGGTATCGTCGTCGCCCGTCAAGCACCTGATACGATGCCTCATCTCGTTGGCGGCCTTGTTCGTGAACGTGACGCACAGGATGTTTCCCGGCAAAATGCCCAGGTCATTCACCAAATAGGCGAACCTTTCGGTAAGCGCCCTTGTTTTGCCTGTGCCGGCGCCCGCGATAACCCGCACGTAACCTTCCGTAGCGGTTACCGCCTCAAGCTGCGCCTCGTTCAGCCGAGGCACAGCCTCGCTAGTTGCAAGTTCATGATATGTCGTCAAAGATTCCATGCAGGCAGTATAACAGAAATAGAACGTTTGTTCTAGCAAGAATTCGCTCGTTTACTTTAAGCGGGATAACACCACCTCGCGATGGCCGCTGCACAACAAGCCAGCTAGCAATCGCTTTGCGCCTTCATACGCTTGACCAGCACAAACACGCAGTACAGCAAAGCGATCAGCGCAATAGCGGCACCTGCAAAGCCCACATCGGCAATGGATGCATACGTGCACACCCCGCCGCCGATGAAGCTTCCCGTGCCGATTCCCAAGTTAAAGATGCCCGAGAAGATGGCCATGGCAACCGTCTGCTCACCCTCGGACGAAAACTCGATGATCTCTGCCTGGTACACGATGCTGTAGCCTGATCCCGCGATGCCCCAGAGCGCGCATACGGCGAACAGCAGGGCCACCGACACCGCGCTTACGCGCAGAAGCACCAGCGCCAGGGCAACGCCCGCAACAACCGCAACGGCGAAAGCCCGCCGATGCCCCCGGTAAAACCGCGAGCAAATCATGCTGCCAACAATTCCCGCAATGCCGAACGCCACCAAGGCAAGGGTGACCACCACCTCGTCCACGCCGCCCACCTGCAGCAAAAACGGCTCGATGTAGCTGTACCCCGTGTAATAGCCCATCGCGTACAGCGCCGTCACCACGAAGATGCCCACCAGCACCTTGTTGTGCAAAATACCTGGCAGCTGCTTGAGCGTGAACGGTTTCGCAGGCGGAATCTTCGGGAACACGAATGCCAGGTACACCAGCACCGCCGCTGAAACAACGCCCACGCACGCGAACGTCTGTCGCCAGCCCAGCGCCAACCCCACGACACGGCCAAGCGGCAAACCGACGATCATGGCAAGCGCCGACCCCGTCACCACGGCGCTGACGGCCATAGGCGCGTGCCGCTCGTCAACCACCCTCACCGCAACCGGCGCCGCAATAGCCCAGAACACGGAATGCGCGCAAGCCACCACCAGGCGCGCGCACATGAGCATGCCATAGCTGACCGCCAGCGCCGAAAGCACCTGGCCAGCGCAGAACACGCCGAGCACCAGCAGCATGAGCGGGCGAAACGCCAAACGCGAACCCAAAATCATAAGCGGCAGCGACAGCACCATAACGGCCCAGGCGTACACCGAGATGATGAGCCCCGTCTCGCCTTCCGTGGTTGAAAACGTGGCACCGATATCCGTCAGCAGTCCCACGGGCATGAATTCCGAGGTGTTGAACACGAACGCGGAAATGGTGATGCCGATAAGCGGCAGCCATTCGGACAGCGAGAGCTTCTTGTCGACGAACTGAGACATTGCGGGTAAAAGCCTTTCCAATATTTGCTAGCGCGAGGTTCGGATTGTATGCGCACCCTGCAAAGAACGCGTCCGAAACACGTCACGTTCAAGCAACATTCACGTGCCGTCAACGCGCGCAGAAGAGCCAGTAACCGGCCGCCGACGCCCATTGTTTCGGCTTCGTTAACTTCCCGTTACGCCCCAATTGCGAATCATATAATGCGGCTTGTGAGTATTACCACTTCGTTTCTAGGAGGCATTCAATGAGCTATGCCGAGCGTATCATCGAGCAGGTGAAGGCGAAGAACGCCGACCAGCCCGAGTTCATCCAGGCTGCTACCGAGATCCTGGGCACCCTTCAGCCGGCACTCGATGCCCACCCGGAGTTCGAGCAGGCCGCCCTTCTTGAGCGCATCATCGAGCCCGAGCGCATCATCATGTTCCGCGTGCCGTGGGTCGATGATTCTGGCAATGTGCAGGTCAACCGCGGTTATCGCGTCGAATATAACTCCGCAATCGGCCCCTACAAGGGCGGCCTGCGCTTCAACCCCACCGTCACGCTGGGCATGCTGAAGTTTTTGGGCTTCGAGCAGATTTTCAAGAATGCTCTGACCACGCTACCCATGGGCGGCGGCAAGGGCGGCTCTGACTTCGACCCGAAGGGCAAGTCCAACAACGAGATCATGCACTTCTGCCAGTCGTTTATGACCGAGCTGTGCCGTCACATCGGCCCGAACACCGACGTTCCCGCAGGTGACCTGGGCGTCGGCGGCCGCGAGGTTGGCTACATGTTCGGTCAGTACAAGCGCATCCGCGACGAGTGGACCGGCGTGTTGACGGGTAAGGGCCTATCGTTCGGCGGCTCGCTGGCCCGCACCGAAGCCACCGGCTACGGCCTGGTGTACTTTGTGGACGAGTATCTCAAGAGCAACGGCGACAGCTTCGAAGGCAAAAACGTTGTGGTGCACGGCTCCGGCAACGTTGCGATCTACGCCATTCAGAAGGTTTCTCAGCTTGGCGGCAAGGTGCTGGCCTGCTCCGACACGAAGGGCTGGGTGGAAGACCCCGACGGCATCGATTACCAGGTGCTCGAGCACATCTACAACAAGAAGCGCTCCGGCAACGACAAGGGCGTTTCCCTGGCCATGTACGTGGACGAGCGTCCGAACGCAACATGGCATGCCGAAGACGGCCGCGGCGTGTGGCAGCTCCCCTGCGACATCGCGCTTCCCTGCGCTCGCGAGAACACGCTGCACCTCGAGGACGCCAAGGCGCTGGTGGCCAACGGCTGCAAGGTTGTCGGCGAGGGCGCGAACATGCCCACCACGCTTGAGGCAACCGAGTACTTCCAGGCCAACGGCGTGGCGTTCATGCCGGGCAAGGCTGCAAACGCCGGCGGCGTGCTGGTTTCCGGCCTTGAGATGAGCCAGAACGCCGAGCACCTCAGCTGGACGTTCGAAGAGGTTGACGGCAAGCTCGAGCAGCTCATGCGCGGCATGTTCCACAACGTGGACGACACCGCCAAGCAGTTCGGCCACGAGGGCAACTTCGTCATGGGCGCCAACATCGCGGGCTTCCTGAAGGTTGCCGACGCCATGATGACCCAGGGCATCGTGTAAGCATTTCAGGCTCAACGGTTCTACGAAAGCGGCTCTTCGGAGCCGCTTTTTTTCATGGCGAAACGCAGAAAGGGCGGCCGGACTGCTAATCCGACCGCCCTAGCAATAGGCACTATCGAAACGTATGGCTACAGGTTCTTGCGAACCCAATCGATGTTCCCCTGAATGGTGGCAATGAGTTCCTGGATGTCATCAAACTTGCGCATCGGGCGCAGCCATTCGATGAATTCCACCTTCATGTACTGACCATAGATATCGCCATCGAAATCAAGGATATGTACTTCGCACGTGGCGATGGCTCGATCAGCAAACGAAGCGGCAATGCCAACGTTCACCGCAGCCTTGTAACGCTTACCTTCCACATCCGCGTACGCCGCGTACACGCCGTCGCCGAGCGGGCGCAGCTGATCGCCCACCACCAGGTTTGCCGTGCGAATGCCCATGTCGGCACCCTCTCCGCGCCCCGGCTTGACGATGCCGGTCATGAAATACGGTCGCCCCAGCAAATGATTCGCCTTCACAATCTCGCCCGCAGCCAAAAGCTTGCGAATGCGCGTGGCCGTGATGGGTGCGCCGTCCTCGCTTTTCAAGTCGTGGGCATCTACCACCATGCCATGCGAGTTCGCCCATGCCTTCAAATCCGGCACCGTGCCGGCAGCCTTCGCGCCGAAACGGAAATCGGAACCCACATGCAGATGCGCAGGAACATGCCCCCCAAACGTGCGATCAAGGAATTCCTCAGGCGAACTGGCAGCGAAATCCTTCGTGAACGGAAGCGCCACCACAGCGTCGACGCCCGTTTGCGCCAGCATCTCCAAACGCTCATCGTTCGACATAAGCTTGCGAAGACGATCAGCGTTGAACATCTCGTCAGGATCGATGTCAAACGTCAGCGCAATCGACTTCCCGCCGTTTTCGGCAGCCGTCTGCTGCGCGCAGGAAAGCAGGAAGCGATGCCCGCAATGCACGCCATCGAAGACACCGAACGCGCACGAGGCACCCTTGAACAAGCTACGGTCAAACGAATCGTCGGCCTTAAATATCGGAGCCACGAAGCACCCCCGTCTGAAAAACGCAGCATGCCTTAAAACGAACATGCTTCTCTTCATACTTATACAGCGCGATGACCTTGTTTTCGAAGATCACCGCCACCACTTCGCCATCGGCGGGCGGCTCGGCGCTTTCGCAAACGCCTGCAGTACATGCGCACAGCTCGGCCTGCACCGTCGTCCTGCGCCGCTCGAACAACGTGCACGCAGCAGCAGGAAGCGCATTACCATTCTTGACGGCATTCGCCAGCGCGCCATCGGCATACACGAAGCGAACGCCCAGCAAACGCACCGGGTCAAGCGCGGCGCGCAGCTTCAAATCCTCAAGCGCCTCAAGCGAAACGCATTCGTCAAGCTGCAACCCGCCAACCTCTAAGCGGCGCAAACCGCTGAGATGCGCAGGGCAACCAAGGCGCAGCCCCATATCGCGGGCCAAGGCTCGAATATAGGTTCCCTTCGAAACGCGGAACTCCACGTCCCATTCGGGCAGCGAATCGCCGTTGCCTTCGCGCACGGCAAGCAAAGCAGCCTGATACACCTCGATATCTCGAGGAGACAGCTCGATGATATGGCCTTCGCGTGCAGCCTCGTACGACTTCTTACCGTTAACCTTGATAGCGGAATACGCAGGCGGCAGCTGCTTCTGAGGCCCCACCATCTGCGCGACGAACTGCTCCGCAAACGCCCGGTCACCAACTTCAACCGGCACTGGTGCCGTTCTGGTTACCGCGCCTTCGCAGTCATCGGTATCCGTGCCCACGCCGAACGCGATGGTGGCGCGATACGCCTTGTCATGCCCCGTCAGGTACGCACCCAATCGGGTTGCAGGGCCGATGCAAATGGGAAGCACGCCGCTGGCAAGCGGATCGAGCGTGCCGGTATGTCCCACACGCTTCTCGCCGAAAATCCGACGGCACCGATTCACCACGTCGTGCGATGTCATGCCCGAGGGTTTGTCCACTCCGACAACCAACGACAGCCCAGATTCCCCTCGCTTCACGAAGCGCGCACCGCCTCTGTCAGCGCAGCACGAACCTGCGCAACGGCCTCATCAAGCGTGCAGCGCAGCGTGAAGCCCGCCGCGGCAACATGACCTCCGCCGCCGAACGTGCGCGCAATGGCCGACACATCCGTATCGTCTTTTGCGCGGAGGCTCCCGCGGATGCAATCCTCCTGCTCGCGCAGCATGCATGCCACGCGCACGTCCTCGATGCGGCGCAGCGCGTCGATAACAGGTTCGGCATCTGATTTCTGCGCACCGAAACGAGCGAAATCTTCGCGCGTCAGGTAGCCAAGCGCGGTTGCTCCATCTTCGCTGAACTCGGCACGCATGATAGCCGTTGCCTCAAGACGCATAGAAGCGTATGTGCGGTTCTGGAACACCTCGCGCGACACGCTTGCCGGATCGGCGCCCGCGGCAACCATCTCGGCGGCAAGGCTCATGCAGCGCTCGTCGGTGTTTTGATACTGGAAGCGCCCTGTGTCCGTGACCAGGCCGGTGTAGCAGCAATTGGCAACGGCGCCGGTACGCTCAACGCCAAGGTAGCCCGCAAGCTCCCAGATGAGCATAGTGGTGGATGCCGCATCGGGATCGACATACACCATGTCGCACATCGTCGTATCAACGGCGTGATGGTCAATAGTGAAGGAGAAAGGCGCCTGGTCAAGCAGCGCGCACGCAGCCTCGCCGATGCGTTCGCGCGTAGGCACGTCAACACCCACGAACGCGCCGGGTGCACCCTTGTACGCGCCTGCGAACACCAGGTCCTGCGCGCCACCCAGCACGCGCAGCAAGTTCGCCTCCACCGGCTCGTCTTTCACCAGCACGCAAGAAACGCGCTTGCCAAGACGCCGCAGCGCCGCAGCCAAAGCCAGCTGCGACCCTAAACAGTCGCCGTCAGGGCTCACGTGTCCGCACACCACGAAATCGTCAAGCTCGTGCATGCGATTCGCAACCTCAGCGAGCGTGCAATTCGTTTGAGGAGAAACTGCCATAGCGTTACCTAATCCTCTTCGTCGCGCTCTTCAGCAACAAAAGCCGCCTCGTGAGCTGCTGCAATCTCAGCGGATTCACGATTGCGTTGGGCATCTCGCTCAAGCGCCGAAGCAATGCGCTCGGCCTCGTCAACGGACTTATCGAGAATGAAACGTAGCGCAGGGGCCACACGCCAAGAAAGCTTACGCGCCATAAGCGAGCGAATACGGCCCGAAGCCTTTTCGAAAGCCGCCGCTACGTCTTCGTATTCGTTTCGGTCGGCGGAATAATACACGTTGCACACGCTACGGTCGTAGCTGACCTCGCAACCCGTAATGGTGACCAGCGTAAGTCGCGGATCGGAGATTTCAAACAGCAGGATAGACGCGATGACTTCGCGCGCCTGCTCATTCACTTTGCGGTTCGTAGAACCTTGCTTCATACCTCTTACTCCTAACATCTTCAGCGAAGAGAGGGATACGATAACCTAACGACCTTGCGAAAAGCGCACACGCACATCGCCAAAGCCGCGAATTCATGATAGCGCAGCGAAAGGGCCCGCTGCGGCATGCCGGCAATAACCCCGCGCGAAAGCAAATACCGCTTCATGCGCAAGGCCCGTTTGCCGCATACCGCATCGAGCCCAAATCACCTGCCCACAAAAGCATATGGCAGCCTGCATTCCAGGCTGCCATAGCGTTGATGCTACTCGGTGCGCTCAACCTCTTTGACGGTGTAACCCTCGATGGTGTCGCCCACCTTGATGTCCTGATAGCCGTTCACGCCCATGCCGCATTCATAGCCTTGCTTGACGGATTTGACGTCGTCCTTGAAGCGCTTAAGCGAAGCAAGCTCGCCCTCGAAGATAACGGTGCCGTCGCGCACGATGCGCACCTTGTCGTCGCGGTGCAGCTCGCCCTCGGTGATGTAGCAACCGGCAATGGTGCCCACCTTCGGGACCTTGAACGTTTCGCGAACCTCGGCAGTGCCGGTGTCCTCTTCCACGATCTCGGGCTTGAGCAGGCCAACGCGTGCAGCGTTGATGTCCTCGATGGCCTGGTAGATAACGCGATACAGGCGAATGTCCACCTTTTCCTTCTCGGCCTGCTGCTTGGACTTGCCGGTCGGGCGCACGTTGAAGCCGATGATGATGGCGTCGGAAGCCGCAGCCAGCGTGACGTCGGTCTCGGTGATGCCGCCAACAGCCGAGTGCACGATATTGATGCGCACCTCGGATTGGTCCATCTTGTTGAATGCATCGCGCAACGCCTCGATGGAGCCCTGCACGTCGGCCTTCACGATCAGGTTCAGGTCGGTCTGCTTGCCTTCCTCAATGCGGTTGAACAGGTCGTCCAGGCTCATGTGGGCCTTTGTCTCTTGCTCGGCCAGACGCGCACGCAGGGCACGCTCTTCAGCGAGCTTGCGGGCATCGCGCTCGTCGGTGAACACGCGGAACTCGTCGCCTGCCGTCGGCACGCTGTTCAGACCCAGAATCTCAACCGGGTCGGACGGACGAGCGCCGTCCACGTGCTTGCCGTGCGGGTCGACCAGTGCGCGAACGCGACCGTAAGAAGTGCCGGCAACCACGGTGTCGCCAGGATGAAGCGTACCGCGCTGCACCAGCACGGTGGCAACCGGGCCGCGGCCCTTGTCAAGATTCGCCTCGATAACGAAGCCGGAAGCCTCGGCATCGGGGTTCGCCTTCAGCTCCAGCACGTCGGCCTGCAGCAAGATGGTCTCGAGCAGCTCGTCGATGTGCAGCTTCTTCTTAGCCGACACGTTGACGAACATGTTCTGACCGCCCCAGTCCTCGGGGATGACGCCGTACTCGGTCAGCTCCTGACGCACGCGATCGGGGTTCGCGCCAGGCTTATCGATCTTGTTGACGGCAACAACGATCGGCACGTCTGCGGCCTTCGCGTGGTTGATTGCCTCGATGGTCTGCGGCATGACGCCGTCGTCGGCGGCAACTACCAGCACGATAACGTCGGTGACCTGCGCACCGCGGGCGCGCATGGCAGTAAATGCCTCGTGGCCAGGCGTATCGATGAACGTGATCTGATGATCGGCAATGCGCACGACGGAAGCGCCGATGTGCTGCGTAATGCCGCCGGCCTCGCCTTCGGCAACGCCGGTGTGGCGGATGGCGTCAAGCAGCGACGTTTTGCCGTGGTCAACGTGGCCCATGACCGTAACCACAGGCGGACGCGGCTTAAGGTCTTCCTCGCTGTCGTGATACACGACCGCAAACTCTTCCTCGGGCGACACGACGCGCACCTTGCGGCCCATGTCGTCAGCGATAAGCTCAACAAGCTCATCGGACATGGACTGCGTAAGCGTAAGCACCTGACCAAGCATGAACAGGCGCTTGATCACATCGTTGGGCTGCACGCCAAGCAACTCGGCGAACTTGGCAACCGTGGAACCCTGGGGGATCTCGACGACGGAGTCGTCAAGCACCAGGCTCGGGTCAAGGCCGCGCTCGATAGCTTCCATCTCCAAACGCTCACGCGCCTCGGCTTCGCGCTTCTGCTTACGCTTCTTACGACGGCCTTCGCCCTCGTGAGAGCTAGCGGCGGCAACAGCGGCGCGAGCCTCGGCCAACACCTTGTCGCGCTGCAGCTCCTCGGCCTTCACGGCCATTTGGGCGTAACGATCCTCCGCAGGATTCTGCTGCTCAAGCTCGGGCACGTGTTGCTCAATATGCATGCCCTTCTTACCATGCTTGCGGCCGGCACCGCGCTGCTGGCGGTTGCCGTTGCCGTTGTTGCCGCGAGCAGGCTGCTCGGCCTTCTGCTTCTCGATGCGCTGCTTTTCAGATTCAATCTGGGAAAGCAGGCTGTCGAAGCTGGACTTGTGAGCGCCCAAAACGGGGGCCTGACGCTTCGGGGCCGCCGGGGCAGTAGCCTTCGAGCCTCCCTTGGAATTGCGGTTGCGCAGCGCCTCTTCGACGGCCTGCTTCTTCGCTACTTCCTTGGCCATGGCAGCTGCGCGCGCACGAGCCTTGCGCTCGGCGGCTTCGCGCGCCACGCGCTCCTTCTCGGACTCGATCTGATGTTGCAGGCTTTCAAACGGGCTGTTCGAAACCTTCTTCGGCGCCTTGTCCTGCGCAGGCTTCGGGGCATGGCCGCCCTCTTCGGCGCGACGGGCGCGCTCGGCTTCGCGTGCCGCGCGCTCCTGCTCGACGGCTTCGCGACGAGCACGCTCCTGCTCGGCCTTCTGGCGCTTTGCCTCGGCGCGCTCTTCAGCAAGCTGCTTTGCCTCTTCCGCGGGCAGCTCGCCGGCGCGTTCCTTGATTTCAGGAGCAAGGTTCTTGCGAACTTTCTCCACGTAGGCCTCAGCCAGCATGCTCGCGTGGCTTTTAGCGGGAATCTTCATCTCATGGAGCTTGTCAAGCATGTCCTTGCTCGACATGTTGAACTCCTTCGCCAACTCATGCACTCGCATACTGGCCATATACCACTCCTCTACATCTTCCTCGCATCGTCCGCGTGCGCGGCGATATCGGCGGCGATCCGGTCATAATCATCGCTGCCGAGCGTCGCCTTCAGCGCTCGGTCGAGCTTCTTTTTCTTGCACGCGGCTGCGAAGCATTCCGCGGAGCACACGTAGGCCCCTCTGCCCGGTGCGCGGCCAGAGGGATCGAAGGCAACGGCGCCTTCGGGCGAGCGCACGATGCGCAGCAGGCCGACCTTGTCAGCCTGAGCGCCGCACGCGATGCAGCTGCGTTGCCGCTTTACCGTTTGGGTTGCCGTTGCCATACGCTCCCTACCTGTTATTCCTCGTCCATAAGATCATGGATGCCGCAATAGATGCTGCCGGGGCGAGCATGGTTGCGGCAACGAACGCCTTCGTCATCGACGAACGCGCACAGCTGCTCATCATCGTCGAAGTCATCTTCGTCGATGAGCATGTTATCTGCCTGCGGCAGCGGAGCGCCCGTGAAGCTGGCAGACTTGATGTCGATATGCCAACCGGTCAGGCGAGCGGCAAGGCGAGCGTTCTGGCCCTCTTTGCCGATAGCCAAAGACAACTGGTCGTCGGGCACGATAACCGTGGCGTAGTTGTTCTCCTCGTCGACGAGCACGCGGTCAACCTTCGCCGGAGACAGCGCGTTGGCCACGTAACGAGCCGGGTCCTCGTCCCATTGAATCACGTCGACGCGCTCGTTGCGCAGCTCCTCGACCACCATGCGCACGCGGCTGCCCTTCGGGCCGACGCACGCGCCCACCGGATCAAGGTTGCGCTCGCGAGAAGCCACGGCAACCTTCGAACGAGCACCAGGCTCGCGGGCGATGGACTTGATCTCCACCAGGCCATCGTAAATCTCGGGGACTTCGATTTCGAACAGACGACGGATCAGATCGGGGTGCGTACGCGACACAACGATGGCCGGACGTGCCTGCTCACCGCGCATGCGAGGAGCATCCGAACCGGGATCGCGAACCTCGATAATGAGCACCTTCAAGCGCTGGTTGTGACGATAGTGCTCGCCGTTGGGGCGCTCGTTGCGCTCGCCGGGATAGCGCTTCACATCGTAATGAGGCAGCTCGGCCTCAACGCCATCGCGAATCTTGATAATGGTGAAATCGGGCGTGCCCTGAAGCACGGTGCCCGTGACCAAATCGCCCACGCGACCGGCGAACTCTTCGTAGATAGACTGGCGGCCAGCCTCACGCACGATAGAGGAAATTACGCTTTTGGCGTTCTGCGCAGCGATGCGGCTCACGTCGGCCGGCGTCACGTCGCGCTCTTCGAACTCGGCGTATTCGCCCGTCTCCTCATCAGGCGCGCCAACGGGAACAAGCTCATACACATAGATATGGCCGGTCTGGCGGTCGATGGTGACGCGAGCGTCCCACTCGAGGTCAAGAATATGCTGATAGCTTTTCGCCAGCGACGCCTCAAGTCGATCAATGAGGTAGAACTCGTCGATCTTGCGTTCATGCGCCAACGCCTGCAAAGCTTCGATCAGTTCCGAACTTGCCACGTCTTAGCTTCCTTTCTCTAACAGCCCGACTACGAGCTGAAATCTACGATGCCTTTCAAGTGGGCACGCTTCATATCGTCCATCGGCAAGCTGATCTGCTCGCCGTCAATCTCCATCACCACACAGGTATCGTCCGCTGAAACGATCTTGCCCGTGAAGTTGCTTCGCCCGTCAAGCGGATGGCCCATCTTGACCACGGCCAACTGCCCGGCGAACCGCGCAAAATGCTCGGGCGTGCGCAAAGGACGGTCAATGCCCGGCGAAGAGACCTCAAGCGTGTACGCACCCGGGAACGGGTCTATAGCGTCCATGATCTCGTTGATCCAGGCTTGAGATTTCGCCAGCTGATCAAAGCTCACGCCCTCGGGCGTGTCTATAAACACGCGAATCGTCGGCGCTTTTTTCGCGCCAACAACCTGCACGGTCACGATCTCGATGCCCTCGGTAGCCGCTCGGGGCTCAAGCGCGTCAAGCAGTTGCGTTTCTTTCTTGCTAAGCACGCTCAAAGCTCCTTTCTGTGCCCAAACATACAAAAAAGCGGGTAAAAACCCACTTTCTGTCTTCGAAAGTATGGTGCGCGCCGTCGCGCGCTTGCTGCAATGCATATCAATTTATACCACACGGAGCAGCCGATTGCCATCCTAGGCAGGCTTGGTCGCAAGTTCCCCATAATCATGCAGAGAAACTGAGCTCGCATCGAGCCAAAGGACGCGTTAACGCCGCACGCGCACCGTAGCTTGGAAATACTCGCTTGCACCACACGTTTCCCGCGCATCATCTCCATCAGGCACGATGACCGCCCTGCTCAACACCTCAACAGAGCGAAAGCCCGCGCGCAGGCACAACCCCTCGAACTGTTCGAGTGAAACAGCGCGCACGAACACGTTGCCCAAAACAGATTCAGAAGCGTCAGCGCCAACCGAAGGTGCATCGGCATTGCGAAACACGCTTTGAGCTACCCAAAGATATCCATCAGGCGTTAAACATCGGACGCATTCCGCCAAGGCAAGCGCTAAGTCAAAGACGCAATTGATGGCCGAGTTCACATACGCCACATCAAACGAACCGTCTCGAACGCCCGCTTCCGATAAATCCTCAGGGCAGCCAACCTCAAAACGTAGATAACGCTGCCATTGCGCGCCGCTCCAGTGGTTGTCGGCCGCGCAAGCGCTTGCCGCATCAACAAACGACGCATCGGGGTCAACGCCCAGAACAAACCCCTTATCGCCCGTAAAGTCACTCAGCTGATAAGCGCCCTTCCCTTTACGGCACAACACGTCGATAACGCGCTTGCCGAGTAAATCGTCCGGAACGTCCATCGAACAATGACCCGGCAAGCACCCATCGCGCGGTAAGGCGCGATAATACGACTGCATGTAATCCCGTATCTCGGCATGCATCTTACGACCTACGCATCCTGCTCTTCGTCATCGAACGTATCGTTGCCTTGATAGGTGCGAGCGAACTGGATGAAGTCCTTCACCGCACGGGAGTGGTTGTGCTTCTTGTTGTACACCATGTAAATGCGGTAAAACTCCTGGGGCACCTCATCAACCACCAGGAACTTCAAGTTCGAGAACAAACGTGTAGCCAGCGAATCAAGCATGAGCGCCCCGTACACGGGCGAATTAAAGGAAATGAACGAGCCCATGGACACATCGTCGTCATAAATCTGCTTCGCGTTTTCAAGCCCCTGCTCGATAAGAAACTTGTTAACCATCTCTCCGATGGGGGCCCCGCGTCGATACGTGCACAAATCCATGCGGGAAATCTCAGCGAAGCTCACGTGATCACGTTTAGCCAACGGATGGTCTTCACGGACACACAGTTTCAAATCGCGATACGTGACCGGATAATACACGAGCTCCGGATCGCCTTCGCGCTTGCCGCAAAATGCAACGTCAACAGTGCCCTTACGAAGCTGATCGAGCAAATAGTTCGTGAAGCCCTGATACGTTTTCGTAAGCACCGTGTTGTTGCAAACTGCACAATAATCCTTCATCAAAGATGGCAAATAGTCGTCTTGCACCGTGAATGTCGTACCGATGCTCACGGAACCGACAACGGAGTGGCCGCGTTCTTGTACGGCGGCAATACCATCATCAAGGGCACGCAGCGCCAGGCAAACGTGCTCGTAAAAAATCTCACCTTGAGGCGTCAGGCTGACCGACCTGCCAGACCGCTCAAACAACGATACCTCAAGCTCGTTTTCCAAAGAAGAGATGGCGCCGGAAAGCGTCGGCTGCGTGACGAACAGCTCTTGCGCAGCACGCGTGTAGTGAAGCACTTCGGCAAGTTTCTTGAAGTAATGAAGTTGCGATAAATTCATATCCCCTACCCCCCAAACAAACAAGCAACCAGCATCAATAAATGATGAAAACTATCATATTCCATGATAATGCCCTACCCACCAAAACGCCAATAAATAATACTGACCTCGCCAGCGAATTTCAACCCCCGAACCGAGTTAAACGAACAAGGGCGGCCCCTTTGTGGAGCCGCCCTTGTACTAGGTTCTACCTTGTACTAGGTTCTAGAGTAAGCTCTGGCGGAAAACCATTTAATCAGTAGTCCACTCAGACTTGTACTTCTTCGCGCTCTGGAAGACGTACAGACCGAGCAGCAGGATGACGACCAGCATGACCAGACCAGTGATGAACACGGTGGTGAAGCCGAAGGACGTCTGCACCCAAGCCCAGATCATGGAAGCGAAGGCCGCGATCAGGTTGAACACGGTGGAAACGCGGGAGTAGATCAGCGAGTACTCGCGAGAGCCGAAAGACTGGCGAACCACAACGGGAACCAGAACCACAGCGGTAGCGTAGCAGCCGCCGAAGATGAACGCGCCGGCGTACAGCATGTACTCGGAGCCAGCACCGAACCAGCAAAGCAGGATACCAGCAACGCCAGCGATGAAGGCGAAGATCAAAGCACCCTTCGCGCTCTTGTCAGCAGCGGTGCCCAGGATAACCTTGAACAGAGCCTGGCCGACCATCATGACCGTGGTCATGAGGCCACCGACGACGGCCACGTCGAACGGAGCGCTCGTCAGGGTCTTGGTGTAGCTCGGGAACTGCATGGCGATGAGGATAGCGATGTTGATGATGCCGGCGAACACGCACGCAGCGTAGAACGTCGGGGTCTTCATCGCACGGGAAGCGGACAGGCCAGAGGGCTTCGCGGAGCCACCGGCAGCAGCGGCAGCAGCGGCAGCACCATAGGGCTGCAGGCCGCACTCCTCAGGCGTGCTGCGCACGCAGAACAGCGTGAACGGCAGAGAAGTGACAGCAGCGATAACGGCCCAAATCAGATAGATGGTGTGGAAGCCCATACCAGAAGCCTGCAGAGCGGTGAACACAGCAGACCAAATGGCGCCACCGATACCGGTGAAGGCCATGCACAGGCCGATGAAGAAACCGGCGCGGTCGGCAAACCAGCGGTTGATCAGCGTAGGAACTGCAAGCCACAGCAGCGTGATCTCGCCAAGACCAAGCATAACAGCGGCAACGTAGAACAGAACAATGGTGTTCGAGAAGCTCATGAGCACGAACGCAGCGATAACCAGGATGGCAGAACCAGACAGGATAACGCGAGCATCCATGGATTGCAGGAGCTTGCCAGCGAACGGGGACGCAACCGTCATCGTCAAATACATAACGGTAACGTACATAGCAAAAGCGGTCTTTTCAACGCCCAGACCCTCGGCAACTACCGGCTGGAACAGACCCCACGTGGAAAAGCACAGCGCAGAGCAGCCGAAGGTGATCATGATGCCCGTGAGCACCACGAGAAGATGACGTACGCTCATCTTCTCTTTCGTCGATGATGCCAAAACATACCTCCTTGTCGTAGGTTTTCCTTCGCAAAACGCAAACCTAGAACCCCTGGTGGATATCTCGGATAAGCACCCTTCCGCTTATCCGAGATACTTTTTACCTCACGCGCAGCACAGAAAAAATGGGCAGAACTCACTCATTTATCCGGTTCCGTAGAATTAAAGTGGTCAATACCGGGAATATGTGCATATATCAGAATCAACTATAAGCTATAGGAATCGTTAAATGAGCCTGTTTCGGCAGCAAAAGAGGGTTCACAAAAACTACGACAGGACAGATTTTAAAAATCGCGGTATTTCTCAACAATCAAAGGCGCTGCGATATACACCATGATTTGATCGGTTCCCTCAGCGATCTGGTTGCCACGGCAATCGCGCCACACGCGGCACGTGCGGGAGCTTTCCGTGTATCCAAGGCCGCCAAGAATCTGCATGGCATCGGATGCAACCTCAACTGAGGTTTCCGGGATATAGCGCTTCATGAGGGCAACGGCAAGACGGCGCTCCGAATCGCCTTTGTCCACGGCCCATGCTGCGCGATACAGAATCGACCGCATGTTCGTCAAACGAAGCTCCATATCCGTGAGCATGGTCTCGATTTGCTGGAAACGACCGACCTGCACGCCGAACGCCTTGCGAGAGCGGGCGTGTGCGCAAGCATCCTCCATGGCAGCTTGAGCCATGCCCAAAGAAGAGGCGCACAGCAAAACGCGGCCATATTCCAACATCTGGAACAGGCGACGGAAGTCACCGTGCTCGGCCGAGATGCGATATTCCGGCTTCAACTCGACATCCTGGAACGACAGCGAGGCGAACGGAAGCATGTCTTGGCCGATCTTGTCGATGGGAACGGCAGCAATGCCCTTGAGATTTCGAGGGACCAGCCACAGAGCCAGCGCAGGATACGAATCGTCGGTCTGCGCGTCTGCATCAATTGCAGCAACAACAATATAAGGTGCGTATTCGCCGTTGTTCACATACGATTTGCGACCATTCAGCACAATCTTGCCGTCAAGCGTCCTAGTGCTTGTCTTCATCGACATGACATCAGAACCGCCATCGGGCTCGGAAATGGCAAGCGCGAACATCAAGCGCCCCGTCTCGCGATAATCCGCAACGGCGGAGTCGACGTTTCCCGCCTCGGAAAGCGCGTCAACGATTTGAAGGTTGAACAAATCGTTTTGGAATGGCAGCGTAGCGCCCGCGCATCGCGAAAGCTCTTCGATGATAAGCGCTTGATCAAGCAAGCTATGGCCCGCAGCGCTCGTAGATTCCTTGTCGGCGAACTTATAATACGTATCGACAAACCGCTTCATCACATCATCGGGCAAACCCTGGTCTTTGCACCACTGCGACACATGATCGGGCGTGAAAACTTCGGTGCCGAAAGCGCGAAACGAAGCTACGAGCTTTTTCTGCTCAGAAGATAAATTGAAATCCATGGGGCTTTTCCCTTTAACCACCGTGCAAAATCGCCTGACAATTACTCTGCTGAACAATATACCAGCGACCGCAAAATCCCCGGCCGGCCAATATAGCCAATTCGACCAACGCATTTGCACTCAAAATTTACCGAAAATGTCTCACATTCTTCCACTTTTGACCGCTATCTCCCTGAGCACCGGAAACATATAAGGACGATTGTCCAGCGTAATAGGCTTGTTTTCAAAGATTTCCCTATATGTTTTGCATCGATTCTTATAGGCAACCACACATTTCTGCTTGTTTGTCCATAGAACTCATGCAACTTACCTGTAAATATATGTTCTGCAAACGCAAGAACCGCCCAAAGACGAAAAGAAAGGAGCGCCGCAAATGTTGGTGACTGAAAAACTCAACGGTTACGGTCCGCTGAACGGCGTCAAGGTCGTCGAGCTCTGCGAGTGGGTTGCTGCCCCCGCAACTGTTCGTATCCTGTCCGAGATGGGTGCTGAAATCATGAAGGTTGAGCCGCTTCACGGCGATGCTCAGCGCACCCAGGGCCCCGGCTTCGGCTGCGAGCAGAACGACACCGAGGATCCCACGATCGACCTGAACAACACGAACAAGAATTGGCTCGCTCTGAACCTGAAGAGCGAAGAGGGCTTCGCTGTCATGGACAAGCTGCTCTCCGAGGCTGACGTGTTCGTCTGCAACCTGCGCGACAAGGCGCTGGTGAAGCTTGGTCTGGATTACGAGACCTTGGCTGCCAAGTATCCTCAGCTGATTTGGGCGCAGCTGCGTGGCTACGGCGAGTTCGGCGCTGAGGCCAACACGCCTGGTTTCGACGCAGTGTGCTGGGCTGCTCGTGGCGGCGTTGCCAACTGCTTCCGCGAGGACGGCGAGTCCCCGGCTATCCCGCCGCAGGCTTTCGGCGATTACAACGCTGCTTCCATCATGGCTGGCGGTATCTTGGCCGCTCTGTTCAACCGCACCCGCACCAACAAGGGCGACAAGGTTACCTGCAACCTGTACGGTGCAGCTATCTGGGGCGGCAACATCGGCATCATGGCTACGCAGTTCGGCGCTCCGTACCCGAAGTCGCGTAGGCACGTGCCCAACCCGTTCAACAACACGTATCGCACCGCTGACGAGAAGTGGATGCTCATCTGCATGCCGCAGTACGACAAGTACTACAACATGATGATGGAGATTACTGGCAATGCCGAGCACATCGATCAGCCCGATACCTGCAACCTGCCTGCTCTGAAGAATTCCGGCAAGCAGCCCGAGGTCATCAAGTGGCTCGAAGAAGGCTTCTCCAAGAAGACGTTCGAGGAGTGGGACGAAATCCTGCGCGAGCATGAGGTTCCGCATCAGAAGTGCTTCCGCTACACCGACATCGTCAAGGACCAGGAAGCCTACGACAACGACTCCCTGCGTTGGGTCGAGTACAAGGAGTATGGCAAGAAGGCCCTGCCCATGTCCCCGCTGCGTTTCGGTGGCTATGGCGACCCGCCGATCATCCTGTCCAAGCCCATCGGCTATCACACCGCCGAGATCATGGGCAAGCTGGGTTACACCGACGAGCAGATCGCGAAGGCCGAAGCCGACGGCGATATCAAGTGCTGGCACGGCGAGGAAGTACCGGACACCATCTTCAAGTCCGAGCGCCAGGTCAAGGGCGAAGCTCCCTGCAACTGGTAGGCCTGCTCCCCTTCCAACCAAGCTTCCTATCTCCTGAGAGCCCCTCATTGCGAGGGGCTCTCCCTTTATTGCGTGGCGAAGCAGTCCCGACGTATGAGATCGAGGAACTCCTCGGAGAAATAGGTCGGCAGCAGCCGCAAGGTCCTCTCGTTGCGCAAGGGGCGCGCCGGATCGCGGTACTCCACCCAGGCGTTGCAGCTCCAGGTGATGCCCACCAGGGCGTTGACCATGCGATAGGCCGGAAAGCGGGCGTCGAAGGAACCCCGGAGGAAGCGGACGCCCACCGCCTCCCAGTAGGCGTCGAGAAACTGCGTCCGCCCCTCTGCGTCGAAGACGACATAGCTGTCCCAGATGGTGGTCGTCGGGGAAAGGAAGTAGGCGACATCCTGCGCCACCTCCCCGAGCACCGGCTTCTCCCAATCGACGATGGAGGCGCGCCCCGCGGCATCGATGAGGAAATGGGACGGCACCGCCTCGGTGTTGAGGACGTGGGAACGCTCGGCCGTCGACGCCGCCAGGGCCGCGTCGACGGCCCGCTGGGCCAAGGCGAGCAGCTCGTCCACCGCGCCCACTACCCGCGCTTCGGCAAGATCGCTTCCCCGATAGCCGTCGAAGAGCCTCCGGCAGCTTTCCAGCTGGGCGCGCAGCGGATCCTCCGGGCGAAGGAGCGCGCCGTCCGGCGGCGCGGCACACGCTGTGCACGTCGGCGAGGGCCCGGGCCGCCTCCCGCACCTGCCGCGGATCCCGAAGATCGATCCACGAGCCCTCCACGAAGCTCTCCACCAGAACGCCGCGCCCGATGCGGCGGCGGGTGCCGTCCACATAGAGCGGCTCGGGCGTCCGCCCGCTCGGGGCCAGAACGCGCAGGGCCCCGTATTCGTAGCCGATCTGATCGGCGAGGCCCAGCTGGCTGGCGCAGTTGATGCGCAGCACGAAGCGGCGCCCGTCGCCGGCCCTAAGGAGGAAGTTGACGTTGTGCTCGCCCTGGGCCAAAGGGTGCACGGCAAGTTCCTCGGGCCCCTCCACGCCGAGGGCGCGCGCCAACTCGTCGTTTCCCTCCACGAAGCGGATCGCCTCTTCCATGGAACCTCTCCCCCACGTCGTCTCGATAGCTCATTTTAGTTGATATAAATGAGCTATGCCGACGGGGTGGCCCTCCTTCCCCGGCTCGTCGCGCTCTACATGCGCCAGAGTCCCGAGGCCCGGGTGCACCTGGACGCCGGCTACGAGACCGAGCTCGTCCAAAAGCTCAAGGACGGCGAGCTCGACTTCGCCATTCTCGAGAACCAGCCCACCGAGCCGGGCATCGTGACCGAAGCGCTCGGCTACAAGAAACTCGTCTTCCTGGCGCCCGACAAGGCGCCCTACAACCAGACGCTCGGGCCGGTTCCCATAGAAACGCTGCTGAAGTGGCCCATGATCGTCTACGAGTGGCATTCCGGCCGCCACATGGTGGGCAACCGCCATTTCCGGGAGCGCTACGGCCTCTCGCTGCGCGACCAAAACATGGTGGGCTGCTTCGACACCCACGAGGCCATGGTGGAGGGCGTGAAGGCGGGGCTCGGCTGGGCGACGCTGCCGGAGTGCATCGCCAGCCGCTACCGCAACGAGCCCGGCATCGTCCGCTTCAAGGTGGCCACCGACACCATGTGGTACCCCGTGTCCCTCACCTGGCCCTCCAGCAACTCCCCGAGCGACGAGGCACGCGCGTTCGCCGACTTCGTTCGCGAGAACATCCCCGAGGGCTACTTCGTCAACAGCACTGAGGCGCAGCTGCGCTCCTAATGAGCATTTTGCATCATATTGTTTACATTCAGATTGCAGCAATGCGAGAATAGATGCGGTCAATGCGCTAGAATATATCATATTTTTACCAAATGAGCATCATGCTGCTATCTCTGAGGATATTGCAGAGCGCGTCAGGGACGGACGGACTCCTTCGCCGACGGAGAACTGGAGAACGAACACCTGTTTGTCCGGCCGGGCCGTGCCGTCCTCCCTTCGGAATAGTTATACCCCGTTATCCCAGACTTTGGGATAACGGGGTATAACCAAGTCGCTCTGATATTATCGTAAAGCCCATCCTGCAACTAGAGGATCACGACTATAAGCGGATCATCGTACTGTCTCAAATCGATATCCTACAAGGTTGCAAGTTCTATAACGCCACCGAAAACTGTGCCATAAGGGCTTAATGAATTGATAGCACCCCCAACCGGCTTTGCTTGGCAAAGATCGCAAGACAAGTCAGCGCAAAGAACAAAACACCATTCGATTGAGGTGATAGGAACCTAAATCTATTCGGATTCAATGAGTTCGATACCCTATCCCCCATACAACAAACGGGTCGCAAGCTCTATGCTTGCGACCCGTAATCAGAAAGTTATGGGAGCTTAAGCTACGAAAGACGCGCAATGAGGTTAAACATATCATGCCCAAGGCGACGAGCGCACTTGAACGCGTTCTCATCATCTTTGACGCTGCGCCATTCAGGATCGCCGGCCTCATTGAAGCGAGAAAGCTGCGTTGCCGCAACGCCGTCACCCGTGACAGGACCCAGCGGACGAGGATGAACGACCAGCATCTCATGCGTCGCAAAGAAGTGGTCCATAGCAGCAAGTGCGCCTTGGCATCCGCAATCGGGCAAACCGGCGCACGTAACCATGCCGCCCACCTTGCCTGCAAGAGCATTGTCCACCATATGCAGCGGACGCGTGCGATCCATGAAGTTCTTCATGCGGGCCGAAACGGTTCCGAAATACACCGGAGAGCCAAGCACAATGCCATCAGCGCGCATCATCTTGTCGTACAGCAAGTCCATATCATCGTGCATGGCGCAACGATTCCTGCCCAAGCACGCGTTGCAACCGCTGCAGAAGCGGATATCCAGATGAGAAAGCTCGATCAACTCGCACGTGGCGCCCTGGTGGTCCGCAGATTCCAGAACAGCGTTCAGAAGCGCTGCGGTGCCTTTTCCGGCACGATGGCTACCGTTGATGGCCAAGATGTTCATTCTCGTCTCCGATTCCTGCCAGAAGCCCTCAGAGACCCATCGAAGGGTACCGATGAATCGAGAGCTATACCCCTATAGCAAAAAAGTGCCCTCGACCACTATAGATTGAGGGCACGAAATCACACAAGCCTTGAAGACTTACATGTTGTGGAACGCGTACTTGTCCGGGTTATCCTTGACGTCCTGCTTGTTGTGCGGGTTCATCTTGAGGGTGCCCATGATGCCGTCGTTCGTGTTGGAAGCCAGAACCTGGTTGCGGTTCTCCATCTTGATGACGTTCTCGAAGCTGGTGCCGTCGAGGGAGGTCTGCAGGCACTCCTTCGTCAGGCGCAGGCCGAACGGAGCCGTCTGCTTGCACATATCCTCTGCCATGGCAACGGCGGTCTCAAGCACGTCGTCGTCGGCGACAACGCGGTTCGCGAAGCCCCAATCGAGCAGCTGCTGAGCGTCGTGGCGAGCAGGGTTCATCAGAATCTCGGCGGCGCGAGCGTAGCCGACGATCTTAGGCAGGAAGAAAGCGCCACCCATGTCGGTGCCGGTGTAGCCGATGGACAGGTAGCCAGCGTTCATCTTGTAGGACTCGCCCAGAACACGCAGGTCGCAAGCGCAGGAGATGGACAGACCGCCACCAACAGCGTAGCCCTTCAGAGCACCGATGATCGGCTGCTCGCAACGACGCATGTTCACGATCTGATCGGAGCACATACGCTGCATGATGTAGAAGTCACGCTGGATGCGGCCCATATCCTCCGGCGGATCAAGAGCCAGGTCGTTCAGGTTGAAGCCGGCGCAGAAAGAACGGCCCTCACCAGTCAGAACGATAACACGGCAATCCTTGTCCATGCGGACCTTGATCAGGAAGTCGTTGAACTCAGCCATCTGCTTGTAGGACATGGCGTTGAGGTTCTGTGCATCGTCGAATGCGCAAACGTAAACCGGACCACGCTTGTCGATCTTCAGCTTCTCATACTCGTAGGTAAACTCCGGCAGATGATAGCTTTCCTGATAGACGCTCATGGCGACCCCTTTCTTGATTTACTCAAGTTTTGAAAGTTTGTCCCAGACTGTGTTGTCGTCTGTTGGACTGATAACAGAATGCCGGCTTTTACGAATGATTTCTATGGACAAATTTTTATTTCTGTTTCCGACCCCTCACACATTTGAAGTTCTGTTGCACGCTTTTTTAAATTCAATAGGTTTGGTCTATCGAACTGAAAGATGCCTCGATAAACAACGATGATTTCACGCCGCACAACCGCGATTTCGCTCGCTATCATGTGAGACAGCAAGGGGAACAAGACATGGAAGGCAAACGGAATTCCGTTTAATCCACATGTTGAGTTCTGAAGGAATACATTGAATAGGGGCATGCGTATGAACCCAAACGCGAAAATCAGCGACGAGCAATTTGCTGAGTTTCTAACCAAGGTCCGGGCGCTTGCGGAAGGTCCGTTCGAGGAGATGCAGAAAGAAGTCGAGCAGACCAACGTCTTTCCTCAGCGATTCTTCGATCTGGCGCGCGAGAACGATCTTTACCGTTTTGCACTCCCGTCCGAGTACGGTGGATGGGATTTAAACGAACTCGAAATCCTCAAGGTGCAGGAAGAGTTCAGCCGCGGCCCGGGCGGCATGCGCATGCATCTTCATTATTCTGCCGACCTGAATTGGCGCATCCTCAACGAATATGGCACGCCTGAGGTCAAGGCCGAGTTGATGAACAAGTTCCAGGATAAGTCCGTGTTCACGTGCTTCGCGCTTACCGAGAAAACCGGCGGCACCGGCGCCGACGTTCACTCCACCGCCATCCGCCAAGAGGACGGCTCCTACCTGCTGAACGGCGAGAAGTGGCTTATCTCCCACACTGACTGCTCTCAGTATGCTTACGTCATCGCGGTCACCGACCCGAACGACGATAAAGATTCCCGCCTGTCCGCATTCCTGGTGCCTATGGACGCTCCGGGATTCGAGCTGGTGGAAATGCCCCACATGATGGGCTGCCGCGGCGCAGGCCATGCGGGCTTGAAATTCACGAACGTGCGTCTCGACCCTAAATACCTGCTGGGCCGCGAGGGACAGGGCATGGAAGTGGCCATCCACTCGCTGTCCATCTCCCGCGTTCACATTGCGGCATCCAACCTTGGCATGTGCCAGCGCATGCTTGAGATGAGCATCGCTCGCGCCAACGACCGCATCACGTTTGGCAAGCCCATCGCCACGCGCCAGGCCATCAAGATGAAGATTGCCGACATGGCTGCCGCTACGCACACGCTGCGTTGCCTGGTCTACGACTTCGCGCGCGATTTCGACGTGGACCCGCACAACGAGTACGTCGACGAGAAGGCAGCCATCTGCAAGCTGAATTCCATCCAAGCAGTGAAAACCTGCTCCGATGAAATGCTTGAGATCTTCGGTGGCGACGGTTACTTCGAAGATTCTCCGTACGGCCCGACTGAGCGACTGTATCGCGACTGCCGCGCGCTGTGGCTCGAAGAGGGCGCACCCACCGTGCAGCGCATTACCATCGCTCGCGAATGCCAGCGCCTGAAAGCGCAGCTGGGATATCAAGACTAGCTCCACCATACAACGTCGATCGGGGCGTTCGCGAAATGCCCCGATCGACAACGTTAGCTTCATTTTGTTTGTAAAAGCCGCGGAGGGGTTTGCGGCTAGGTAGTTCATGCACTTTTTTCGATTCAACGAGGAAGGACAGGACAGCATGATCACAGGCCTGAAAATCAATGAGCAACACAAGCAAATGTATTACGAGAAGGGGTACTGGGGTAAAGAAACCGTACTCGACGTGTGGAACAACGCCGTCGAGAAATACGGCGACAAAGAGTACGTCGCAGACGACCAGGGCAGTCGTTTCACGTACAAGGAAGTCGACGAAAAGGCTTCGCGCCTGGCATCGTGGCTTAAGGAAGTTGGCGTTGAAACCGGCGACGTGGTAACGCTTCAATTCCCCAACTGGGCAGGTTTCGTCATCGCGTATGTCGCCTGCCTGAAAGTCGGCGCGGTTATCCATCCCGTTCCGAAGAACTACAACGACGCCGACCTTATCTACATCATGAACCTGGTGAGCACGGTCGCCTTCATTTGCCCCACGTATTTTCACAACACCGACTACGAGCAGCAGGCAATCGATGTCAAGACTCAGGTGCCTTCGCTGAAAGCGATTGCGGTTTACGACAAGTTCGAGCCCGCGAAGCACGGCATTATCGAGCTTTCTGACATCTGCAGCAATTATGAGCCTTACACGGGCGTGCCCGAGGTATCCTCGGACGATGTCGTCGTTATCCTGTCGACGTCCGGCACCACCGGCAAGCCGAAGGCCGCACTGCTGACGCATAACAACATGCTGTACTCGGAGCGCGTTTTCGTCGGCGAAGCTCGTCGCACCGAAGATGATGTCATGTTCGACTGTTCGCCGCTCAACCACGCCGTTGGTTTCTGGCATGGTCTTATTGCCCCGATGCTTGTGGGCGGTCGCAGCGTGCTGATGCAGCAGTTCTCGCCGCGCGAGGCTATCGAGCTGATGAACCGCGAAGGCTGCACGTGGACCATGGCTTCCACGCCGTTTATCTACGACATCCTGAAGTGCATCGAATTCGACAACGGTCCGCAGCTTGAGACGCTGAACCTGTGGCTGTGCGGCGGCGCTCCCGTTCCGGCGCGTCTTGTGCACTGCGCCAAACTCCATGGCGTCGACCTGTGCGAGGTGTACGGCTCCACGGAAAGCTGCCCGCATGTTTACGTGCCGATCGACAAGTGCCAGGAATGGAGCGGCGACTGGTCCGGCATCCCCTACCCCGGTATCGAGATCAAAACGGTGGACAACGACGGCAACGAGGTTCCTGCCGGCGTGCAGGGCGAAGAGCTTTCGACGGGTCCGCACCTGTTTGTAGGCTATCTGAACGAGCCCGAACGCACCAATCGCGCGCTTGATGACGACGGCTGGTTCCACAGCGGCGACCTGGGCTACATCGACGAGGAAGGCCGCCTGCGCATCAACGGTCGCAAGAAGGAGATCATCATCCGCGGTGGCGAAAACATCTCGGCTCGTGAGATTGACGACGACTTGGTAGAGTGCCCCGGCATCCTGGAGACCGCTACTATCGGCATGCCCGATGAGCGCCTAGGAGAGCGCATCTGCACGTTCGCTGTTGCACGCGACGAGCACGAGCCCAGTTTGAAGGAAATCACCGATTACCTGGCCTCTCAGCACGTTGCAAAACGTCTGTGGCCTGAGCGCATCGAGTATCTGCCGGAGATTCCGAAGACCCCGATGGGTAAGGTGAAGCGCTTCGAGCTCGCAAAGATTCTGAAAGAGCGCATGGCGAACGATCCGAAATAGCGTTTGCGCATAGCATTAAAAAAGGGAAGCTAAGCTTCCCTTTTTTAATGCCCGAAAGGCAGACAAGCATTTCAACCTGAAGCCGTAGCCCATACGACATCCAGAGCCTGTTACCTATCTTTTGCGTTTTTGAATCGACACGAGATGCGCCAAATTCGCCATAGAACAAGAACGGGCCGCCAAACCTTATATGATTCGGCGGCCCGTTTTCCCATTGCGCTCTTTGTGACCGTTATTCGCTACGATGTTGTCGAGCTCAGGCTTTTTTGCGAGATAACGTTTGTCGGTTTCGCGCTACGAACGATATTCAGCATCCAGGTTCTTCGCGATGGTCATGCGCTGAATCTGGTTCGTGCCCTCGAAGATCTGGAAAACCTTCGCATCGCGCATGAGCTTCTCAACAGGGTAATCCTTGCTGAAGCCATAGCCGCCGAACACCTGCACCGCATTGGAAGTAACTTCCTGCATGCAATCAGTGACGAACGTCTTGACCATGGCGCCTTCGCCGCGCACCAAGTCGCCCTTGTCCATCAGGCGCATGCAGTTGTTCACCATGACGCGAGAAGCCTCGGTCTTGATGGCCATGTCGGCCAGCAGAGCCTGCACCATCTGGAAGTCGATAAGACGCTTTCCAAACTGCTTGCGCTGCTGAGCGTACGTGACAGCCTCGTCAACGGCACGCTGCATGATGCCGACGCCAAGCGTGGAAATGAAAGCGCGAGACAGGTTCAAAGCGTTCAACGCGATGCCCATGCCCTCGCCGGGCTTGCCGATTACAGCGCTCTTCGGCACGCGGACGTTGTCCATGATAACTTCGGTGGTGTCCGACAACCTGAAGCCCATCTTGTTCTCATGGGCGCCTGCGGAAAGACCGGGCGTGTCGCCATCGACCAAAAACGCCGTGATGCCGTGGCCACGAGCCTCGGGATCGGTCTTGGCGAAGATGACGTAGATAGACGCAATAGAGCCATTCGTGATGAAGCTCTTGGTGCCGTTGAGCACATACTCGTCGCCATCGAGCACAGCCGTGGACTTCATGCCGGCAACGTCGGAACCAGCGTTGGCCTCGGTCAGGCAGAACGCCGCGAAACCGTTGTCGATGGTTTTGTCGACGAAGTGCTGAGCCTGCTCGGGGGTGCCCTTCAGGTGAATGTTGCGGAATGCAACGAAGTTCGTGACGAACGTATCAGCGTAGGCCGCATCGACCTTGGCAAGCTCTTCGAACATCATGGCGCACGTCTCGTAATCAAGACCCATGCCGCCGAATTCCTCGGGGATCTCCACGAGGTGCAACCCTAAATCAAAACCCCACTTCCAAAGCTCGTCAGGAGTCTTGCCCGCCTCGTCGGCTGCTGCAACGTGCGGCTTGATCTCGCTCTCGGCCACATCGTGGACGGCCTTGATGAGCTCCTCCTGCTCCTCTGTGTACAGTAACGCCATGTGCCTTCTCCTTTCGCAACGCGCACGCCGTGTGCGCTCCTTTTTTCTTGATGAAAAGGGGCTCGTGCCGTCCCGCAGAACGCGCACGCGCCTCTGCTCAGCAAGTTAGTGCTCTTCGAGCAAACCGGAGTCGTATGCGAACCGCAGCTGCGCGTTAACGCTTCTGCGGGCACCCTGCATAAGACTTGAATCAACATCGTTGTAAAGAGCATCGACAAGCGCATCCGCCTGAGCAGGTATGCCAGCACGCACCGCAGACACCACCTGGTTCAAACGCTTCATGCGATGCGCACGAGCTCGAATAATGCGATCTTCCGGATCCTCGATCACCAAACCGTGTCCGGTCAAAAGCAGCTCCACGTCATGGCTTTCAACAAAATGCGCAAGCCTGTCGAGGCTGTTCATATAAGCCGCCAGCACGCCATCGGGCCAGCAAACCATCGTTGAGCTTTGACGGAAAATCACATCACCTGTAAGGATGAACTTCCCTTGCTTTACGTAGAAACCCACTGAGTCGCTTGAGTGCCCCGGCAGAGGGATGACCTCGATAGTGACGCCTATGTCGTTAATGAAAAGCTGTCCTGGCGGCAGCAATCCATCAACCTGCGTGAGCACAGGCGCCCCGGACAAAAGGGACAAGCTCAACGCGCCGCCAGCGTGGTCGGCATGGCTATGCGTGGTGATAATGGCCGACAACTTCTTACCTGTGCTTGCGATATGGTCGAGCACATGCTGCAAATGATCGGCATCATCGGGGCCTGGATCAACAACTACGCAACCCGGAGCATCAGGCGCTCCAATGACCCAGGTGTTCGTGCCGATATAGGTAAGCGGCGATTCATTGTGGGCCAGTACGCAATACGCGTAATCCCCCACCTGTCCGCCGTTCCACTTCGTTTGAGCCTTCATCTCACCACGCTCCTGAAAACCAGCGTCCCGTCCTCTTTTCTTGTAGGTTCGGGATACACATGGACAGTCTGTCTTTGCGCGCATGCTTCCGTGACATTTTGCGCTTGAGTCAAATCGCACAAGTTCGAGATAGTCGGCGGCATGATGATCAATGCTCCGGCCCGCTGCTGCTCAAGCAGCCATTCGGGGTTCGCCCAACCGGTGCGAACCGCTTCCGATGTTTTCCCATCGGCGCACTGCCCTTGCGGCATTTTTGCGCGGAAGAAGAACGTGCTGTATCGACGCGGCTCGCTTGGCGGCGTTACCCAATGAGCACAAGGGCAGAAAAGGTCCGTCCAAAGCACAAGTCCCATATCGGAAAGCAGCTGGCCAAAAGCCAGCTTATGCCCCGCAAGCAGCGAGCGCGCAGATTGCAGTTCTTCGCTACCGGCAAGGTTGAGAAGCTCGTTTCCATCTTTGCGACGGGCAAGCAAAACGCCAGATTCTTCAAACACTTCGCGAGCAGCGGTGACGAAAGCCCTGCGCGCAGTGTCTTCGCTACATCCCATGCGTTGAGCCCACTGCGATGGCAAAGGGCCCTCCCAGGGAATCTCGCAGGTGTCATCCATGGCATCGAAACTTCCCCCTGGGAACACCACGGCATCGGGAACAAACGCCATGGAAGACGCTCTTTGCTGCATGAAAACGGCAAAGCTGCTTCCCTCTTGAGGATGAGCACGCTCGCGCAGCAGCATGACCGTAGAAGAAAGCCGCGGAGTGACAGGTGCGTTCTGGTTGGAGCCCGAACGTTGCGCATCCACAAATGCACCAACTCGCTCGAGGGACTTTTCGGGCACAGTGTATTCAAGCTGCGAACCCTGCGAAAGCACATCGGTTATGCCCAGCACTCGCGACTCGTTCATCATCACTGCACCTGAGCCAAAATCTCTGCGATATCGCGAACCTTCGTCTCGCTTTCGCATGCCGCCATGCCGTCGCTGAGCATAGTGAGGCAGAACGGGCACGACGTTGCAACTTCGTCGCATGATGTGGCCAAAGCCTGCTTGGCGCGCTCGTCGCCCATGCGCTTGCCAGATTTGTCCTCAAGCCACATACGACCGCCACCAGCACCGCAGCAGAAGCTCTTCTCGTGAGACCGCTCGAATTCGACCACTTCCCCGCCGGCAGCGCTTACCACGGCGCGAGGAGCCTCGTATTCGTCCTGGTACCTGCCAAGGTAGCAGGAATCGTGCACGGCGATCTTCTTATCGCCCGAAGCCGCGCATTGCAATTTACCCTCGCGGACAAGCTGTGCGAGCAACTGAGAATGGTGAATGACCTCGAAATTGCCGCCAAGCTGCGGGTAATCGCGCGACAGGGTTTGCATGCAGTGGGGGCACTGCACGATAATCTTCTTCACGCCATACGACTGCAGCGTGGCGATATTCTCAGACGCAAGCATGTAGTACACGAACTCGTTACCCATGCGGCGCGCAGAATCGCCGCAGCATTTCTCCTCGTTACCAAGGATGGCGAAATTCACGCCAGCCTTCTTCAGCAAGCCCACAAGCGCCACCGAAACCTTACGGCTGCGGGCATCGAACGCACCGGAGCAACCAGGCCAGTACAGATACTCCGCATCGGGATTCTCGGCAAGCGTGGGGACATCGAGCTCTTCGGCCCACTTCGAGCGGGTCTGCCAGCCAAGGCCCCAAGGGTTGCCGTTGTTCTCGAGGTTCCTGAACGTTGCCTGTGCTTCGGGCGGGAAAGCGCTTTCCATGGACACCTGATACGTGCGCATTTTCACGATCTTCGGCGTGTGTTCCACCAGCGTGGGGCATGCCGCCATGCAAGCGCCGCACGTGGTGCAGTCCCACAGCGCTTGGCTGTTGAACGCATCACCTACCAGCGTGCGATCGAGCGTGACCTGCTGCTGATCGCTAAAGGGATAGGGCTCGCCTTCGGCGGTGACGTACGCTCCCATATCGTCGCGCTTCGCGCCGTCGTGCTTCGCCTTCCACACGATAGGACCACGGACCTCAAGCTCGCTGCGCATCGATTGGATGAGATCTTTCGGAGAGAGGGCCTTGTCGGTATTGAACGCAGGACACACGTCCTCGCACCTGCCGCAGCGAATGCACGCTTCGGCATCAAGCAGATCTTTCCACGTGAAGTCCTCCAACACGCCAACGCCCATGGTGGTGAGGTTTTCGTCCTCGACGTCGATGTAAGGCAGCGTGCCCTTCGGTTCAAGCGAGCGGCACCACACATCGGCGGGCATGAGCAGAACATGGACGAGCTTCGAATACATCCAGTACGCGATAAGAGCAAAAGCCATGCCCATATGGCTCCACCAGATAATCTGATGCGTCAGCTGAATTTGATCCTGCGAGAAGTTCACAAACAACATGGACACCATGTTGCCAATAGGCGACCATGCGCGCCACGGATCGTCGGTGCCAACAATGCGCAGGCCTTCCACCACGAAACCGCTCATGCCGATGACCAGCAGCAGAACCAGCACGATGATATCGCCCGGCTTCGTGTCGAGCTTTTTGTTCACGATGCGCCGGATGATGCATGCGACCATGGCAATGCAGAACGCAAGGCCCGCCAAATCAACGACAAGCGACATGAAATACAGGTAGAAATCGCCGTACAGGAGCTGAATTCCCAGGTCAAACTGAGCAGCGGTAACAGCCGTTGCAATAAGCATGATGATCATGCCCACGTACATGCCGAGGTGCATGATGCCCGCGCCAGGCTTTTTCAACACGCGAAGCTGAAGCAAAGCGTCGACGATCATGCCTTTTGCACGAGCTTTCCAGTTGCTGGTGCGATCAACGGGAGTGCCGATAGATATGAGGCGCCAACGCTTCACCAAAAAGTACACGCAGAATCCGAGCGCAACCAAGAACAGCAGATACATTACCCATGTGAGGGAGTGGTTAATATTCCACATTACCTCGCGCGATGCTGTTTCTTCCATGTATGCCTTCCTTGGTTGCGAACGAAATGAACTTCCTACCTTTGAAAATGTGCGCTACGCGCAAGCTTTATGCCTGCAGCATGTCGCGCATCTGCTGCGTGAGCAGCGGTACCGCTTCGAACAGGTCGGCAACGATGCCGTAATCGGCCTGCGCGAAAATCTCGGCCTCGGGATCTTTGTTGATGGCAACGATGTACTTGGAAGCGGAAATACCGGCCATGTGCTGGATGGAGCCCGAAATGCCGCATGCGATGTACAGCGAAGGAGCAACCGTTTTCCCCGTTTGGCCGACCTGGTACTGAGCATCGATCCAGCCCTCGTCGATAGCCGGTCGCGAAGCGCCGATTGCGGCGCCAAGCACATCGGCAAGCTCTTCGAGCACCTTGAAGCCTTCGGGGCCCTTAAGACCACGGCCGCCGGAAACAACGATGTCGGCCTCAGACAGATCGACGCGCTCGGAAACCGCGCGCACGACGTCTTGAAGCACACGTGCGGCTGCAACGGGAGAAGCCGCGAACGTGCTGACGCCGGCGGTGCGGCCCTCTTCGGGCTGCGCGGCCTCGAAGGCCTTCGGACGAATGGACGCGATGGTGAGCGCGGAAGCATCTGTAGGCGCGACGCGCTCGATGACCTTGCCGGAATACGGCAGGCGCGTAAAGACCGGCTTTCCGTCGAATGCCACATCGATGACATCGGCGACGAAAGAAGCCGAGAGTTTCTGTGCCAAAGCAGGAGCAACCGAGCGCGAGAAAGCGCCGTCGGCAAGAAGCAGCACGGAGGGATTCTGCTCCGCAGCCAGCTGAGCCAACGCAGCGCTCACCTCAGCAGGGCGAGCCGATGCATCGCTGCTGAGCTCTACAACCACCACGCTATCGGCACCGCATTCGCCAAGCGCCTTTGCGCTGTCCTGGGCGCCTTCGCCCCACACAAGGGCGCACACCTGAGCGCCCGATGCATCAGCAAGGCGGCGCGCGGCCGTAAGCATTTCAAAGGCGACGCTTCGAAGCTCGCCGTTATTCGTTTCAAGACCAACCCATACACCTGACATGAGGACAACCTTCCTCTCGAGTTATGCACCTATACCTGAAATGAGGGAAACGGCTAGCGTTAAATGACCTTAGCCTCGGAGCGAAGCAGCGATGCCGTCTGAGCAACCGCATCGGCAACCGTATCGCCTTCGATGATGCGACCGCCGCTGCGGGAACCTTTGAGATCGCGACCCGCAACCGCAAGCACCGGCTGAGAGCCACCCGCAGCGGCCTTGCGCTCGATAGGCTTGCGACGAGCCTGCATAACATCGCGGACTGAAGGATAGCGAGGCTCAGCCAAACCCTGCTGAGCAGCGATGATGACCGGCAGTTTATACTCGCAGATTTCAACACCGTCGTCGATTTCGCAAGAGGCATTCACGCCATCAGCGGTTGCCTCCAAGCCGGTAACCATATTCGCAAGGGGAATATCGAGAAGAGCGGAAAGGCGGCCCATAACTTGAGCACTTGCCGTATCGCCCGACGTCCATCCGCCCATGATGAGGTCGGCAGACAGACCCTTGAGGGCGCCGGCAAGCTCCGCCGCGCACTGCGCAGCGTCAACTGAGCGCCATGCATCGTCTTCGATGAGCACCGCCTTGTCGGCACCCATAGCAAGCGCGTGTCGAATGGCCGATGTGCAACCATCGTCGCCATAGCACAGGCAGGTAACTTCCCCGCCAAGTTGTTCTTTCAGCTGAACGGCTTTTTCTACGGCGAATTCACCATACGGATCGATGATTTGCGTACGACCCTCGGTAATCACCTCGCCGCTGTCATCGAGCTCGATAAGAGCCTCCGTGTCCATAACCTGCTTGACGCATACTACGATGTTCATTACACCCTCCTTGCGTGGTTTTGTGCAGAGCACATTCGGCAAGTACTATTCAAAACCATCATATCTATGGTATTGACCGATTAACATGGATATATATATCCAGGTGTGTAGTCAACCTTCGAAAACAATCGATTATTTATTGGCCAAGTCTATGGTTTCATCCTATTTTTTATCGGAAGTAAGCTGTCCTCAAACGGCTTTTCATGTGAAAACGCATGAGGAATCGATTTATATGCGGTTCAATGCCACATCCCCTATAAATCTGTTCTTATTATACGTTCTGAGTACGAACGTAAACATGCACATATCTTTTGAACTGTCCCATGCTTTGTGCAGATAGCTGATAATTCTCTTCTATATAATGCAATCTAAGAAGTAACATACGGCCAATCTTGATATCATAGTCCCTATAGTACCAGCGATTATGAAAGAGGCAGTTATGGCTGTCCAAGCTCATCAAATACAGGAGGTCGATTGCAAGATCGACGCTTTGGACGATCAAACCGTAGCAGCGTTTTTGGACGATTCGGTGAAAGACGATCCGGACGTCCTGGCTCGCATCGCACCTATTGCGAAGCGATGCTGCGAGACGCTGCACCCCAAAGGTGTATACAAGGTATTCAATCCCGCAATCTGCACGCTTCCGCCTGATTATACCGAGCCCGGCATCAAGCTTGTCGGCACCATGGCGGTGTTGCATGGCGAAGCCGTATACGACCGCATGCGCCGCGCAAACCACTGCGTCATGGTTGCTGTAGCCGTTGACACCGCAGAAAACATTCAAGCGCTGCGCGTGCTGCTTGTTCACGACAAGGAGGATTTCGCCGCATTCGATGCGTGCCTGCAAGCCATGGGCGGGCGCGCTGAAGAAATCATCACCGAGAAGGTGAACGACGAAGCGCATTCTTTGGGTCTGCACATTGACAACCTGCTGCAAGCAGGCGAAAGCGATTTTCCGCTTGATTCGAACACCCAGCTGCTGTTCTACACGCAAGCTGAACGCAGATTAGGCTTCGCATGCGAAGATGACGGATCGCTGAACTCGGAAAACGCAACACTGGGCGTTATTGGCATGTACGATGCATCTCAGCGCGGCAGAAAACGCGCTTGTGCACGTTGCCGCAACCGCGAATTCTGCAGCATTCGCGCTATCGGCATGAATTGCCACGGCCGTCGCGGTAAGTTCAAGAAGCACGACGATGCAGAAGCAAAGCTTACGGCCTAAAGATAATCTCTTTCATTATCAACAAACCCCAAGCCAGAAGGCTTGGGGTTTTGTGTTGCCCAAAAGTTACTGCGCGCATAAAAAGAACCCCGTTGCCTAGGCAACGGGGTTCTTCTAGG
>OLPG01000348.1_pt1 | contig 47261 bp, 51 predicted proteins | sample 1672311 | NCBI WGS metagenome assembly OLPG01 (sample SAMEA3136670, study PRJEB25190) | human gut metagenome | biome: human gut; feature: human-associated habitat; material: faeces | place: Austria | collected 2013 | reverse complement strand
CCAAGACGACCGAGGCTGATGCGAAGCCCGCCAACATGTCTGTCGGCAACGCAGCTTCGCATGAAGACGGCAAACTGCGAGAGTTCCCTGCCGAATAGTGCCCCATCTTCAGCACAGCGTTCCCGGCCCGTAGCGCCGGGAACGCTGAAGGCCCCTTGCAGGGGGCACCGCGTAACCAGGCCTTTAGCCATTCCAACCTGGTTGGTGCTCCTTGCAAGGGGCCTTTGTTTTCAGCCTGCGTCGGCGCCGTTACAGCTCGGACACCCTGCGCCTGCGCGGGCGCTTCGCCGCTGCCGACGCCAAAAGCTCTTTGGTGATGTCGTCGGGGACTCCGGTTCCCAACGTGCATATGGCGAAGTCCTGCTTCGAGAACAGGCCCCGCGAGAGCTTGAAGCCTGCAAGGCCCTTTGGAGGGACCTCGGCGAACTCGCGGTTCATCGCCTCCCGCGCCGACCAGACGACGGAGGTTGCCTTCACCTTCTCGTCCACTGAGAAGACGATGGACATGTAGCTCTCGTGGAAGTCGATCCGATCGAGGCGCGCGCCTTTCTCGGAGACGCCGAACTCCACCGCGCGCGATATGCGCTCCTTCGTCTCGTCGCAGTCGATCCAGGGCCATGCGCCCACCGTTATCATCACGGCTTCGTATCTCATCCACATGTACCTGCTCAACTGCTCTCCTTTTCTCTTCTCCCCTATTTTACCAACCGTACTGCAGAGAATATGCGCAAAACAACAATAAACATAACCTACTGTAACCGTTCGGGACTCGGCGTTGCTAACGGTGCCACGGTGACACCGTTAATCTACCTGGGGTTATGTGTTTGTTTTCGGCTCAACAAGTGCATTGCCAGGCATAAAGCGCTGTTTAAGCGACTCTGTTAAAGACATCAAACCAGGCCATTTCCACGCCCATTTTCCAAGTGCCCCACTTTTCCTTCCCTTGCTTATAGGAAGATTTCCCTACCAGAACCCTGTTTTGCCGCCGGCAGGCGGCAAGGCACCCGCACCTTGAGAAGATGGATGGCATCCGATCATCCGAAGCAAACGCCGTTGACAACCCTTGGCGGGTCGTTGGCGTTGGCGCGTCTCGAGAAGCGGGAAGCAAGAAGAGATCAGGAAAGGATGATCGGAAATGAAGAGCTACAGGATCAACACGCAGGACCGCCACCTCATCGTCGACACAGACGGTGCAAGGATCCTTGTTCCATGCCAGCGCAAGGCCACCGACGTCTTGACGTTTGGAGACTAGGACGAGTTTGCCGGCTCCGGCACCAGAGGCTGGAGGGCCGTCCTCGCCTTAGAGGGAACGAGAACCGATTGGTCGACCTGAACATGTTGCCTGATAACAGGCCGTTGATCTGCGAGAAGTTTCACGGCAGCCAGTCCGTTTGCTGCAACGACGAGGGCATATTCGCCTTCGTCGCCTGCTAACGCGAACCTCTCCACCCAGGAGGCTAAACCCGGGAGCACACGAGGCTCCCGGGGCAAGCGCCTGGGAGCCTTTTCGATTCGCTTGAGATTTGGAAAGGATGAGAAGAGATGGAGATCGTTAAGGAATACGACAGGAAAGACGGCTGCAAGGTGAGGTTGATCGCCGACAAGGGCGCGCTTTCTCCTAGGGAGGACGAATGTATAGCATTCGGAAACCTTCTCACCTGGGGAAGCCGCTTCCGCTCGCCTGACGAGAACCCCTATTCGGACCCCGATGAGCTCTTGGCAGAGCTCTTGGTGGAACGGCTGGGACTCAAGGGAATCGTGAAGGGGCTCGTTGGGAAAGCCTACCCTGGGCTTAGGATCATGCACCGCATCTACGAAGACGGCGGGCACGCCTACGCCTTGGAAGCGCTCAAGCCGGTGCAGGCCGGCAAACAGGAGTCATGGGCCTGCTGGTGCGATTGGGACGGTGGCGAGTTCGAGCAGGAGCTTTCCGGTGAGGCGGACTACGGCTACGCCGAGGAGCTTGCCGACCAGGTCGCGGGCTGCAGGGGGACGATACATCTCCTCAAGCAGAGCGGGCTCGCGATCTTGCCGATCTACCGCTTCGAGCACTCCGGGGTTGCGTACTCCACGACACCCTTCGGCGACCCTTGGGATTCCAGGCTCGTCGGGTTGGCGTACGCCGATGCCGATGATGCGGTGAAGACCCTGGGCAAAGAGGCGAAGCGCCTCACCAGGAAGGGCCTTGAGCTGCTCCTCAGGAACGGCGTCGAGGAGTACTCGCTGTGGGTTAACGGCGACGTGTACATCATGGAAGTTGAATCGCCAAGCGGCGAGACGGAGTCCATGGGCGGCATCTACGTGGAGCCCTGGGACGAGGAGAGCGTGCTGCATTACTCTGAGAGCATCGTTCCGCTACAGCATGCAGCGTGAGCTCGCTGCTGTTCGAAGCCGATTCATCGCGTAAGGCGCGGAAAGGGAGATACCTCGTATCTCCCTTTTTTCTTGCCCTAGACCAACGGTGCCACCGTGGCACCGTTGATCTACCTGCGGTAATGGCTCTGTTTTTGATCGGCAACGCACCGGGCGCCACATCCCAAGGTAAAAAGCGCATGTTTAAGGACGCGTCTGAAAAGCGACTTTCGGGCACATTCCCGTAACGTCTTTCAGGATGCGGGCCCAATTCCGTCTGCGCTGGCCGAGAATGTCCTTGTCTTGCTGCTATGGCAGGGTTCCTGGTTTCAGGCATGGCGCCTGAATGAGCCGCCCCCACCTACAAGGCGCCCCTCCGCTCGGCGAAAGGCCAAGGGACTGGGTGCTGGGGGCGGCTCTTTTCCTTTATCGGTAAAAACCATGTTGAGGGTTTGCCGTGAAATGCATCAAACACCCTGTTTCCCAAGACGATTTCGCCCTGCAGGCCCGACCAGCCCACCGTCTCAATATCCTGTTCCTATCAGGTTCCCTGTTTCGCGCCAGCGAGGTTGCGAGACATCGCACCTCGATAAACCGGGTTTGGAGTTTTGCTCTCCCGCCCCGCGAAACGCGCCCATTTAGGCACGAGCCAATTGAACACGCAAATGGCATTGCCGAGAGCGCAATGCGAGAGAAAGGAAGAGCAATGAGCATCAATCGAGTCGTAATCAGCGGTAACCTCACCCGTGAGCCGGAGCTTCGCCAAACGACGGGCGGCATGGCCGTCCTCGGCTTCGGAGTCGCGGTGAACGATCGGCGCAAGAACCAGCAGACCGGCGAATGGGAAGACGTTCCCAACTTCATCGACTGCACCATGTTCGGGGCGCGCGCCAAGAGCGTTTCCCGCTTTCTCTCCAAGGGCAGCAAGGTCGCCATCGAGGGCAAGCTGCGCTGGAGCCAGTGGGAGCGCGATGGCCAGAAGCGCAGCAAGATCGAGGTTGTCGTCGACGAGATCGAGTTCATGAGCGCCGGCAACGGACAGGCCCAGGTGAACGCAGCGCAGCAGGCCACGATGCCCGCACCTGCACAGCCTCAGCAGCCTGCAGGTGCTGCCACCGCGGCGCCGTCCATGTACGACATCTACGACGAGCAGAGCCTGCCGTTCTAGACCCAGCGTCGAGGATGCGGAAAGGGAGATGCATATGCATCTCCCTTTTTTCTTGCCGTGAAACTGCGGTGCCACGGTGGCACCGTTCGATGACCTGGGGATTCAGGTTTGCTTTTGGTTTGGGCGATGAGCCGCCTTTCCCACGGGCTGCGGGATAACCGCAAGTCCCTCCCCATGGGATGATAGCCGTACCAGGACCTTGTCTTGTTGTTTCAACAAGCGGCAAGACATGTGCACCTGGAGAATTGGACGGGAAAGGCCCGCCCTACCGCGCTTGCGCGGCGACTTTACAATTGGTCGCCGTTGCAGCGACCGGGAAGGAGGGCTCATGAGAGCCAGGAAATGGATGCCGCTCACGGACTTCCGCATGTTCGGGCACGTGATGTCCAACAGCAGCGAGATCTTCACTGGGACGCTCCAGGCGATACTCGACTTCGAGACGAGGATCGAGGGTTGCCCTGTGGCGGAGTGCCAGGTGAAGGGAGCGCCGAGGTCCAAGGGCGTGCGCTTCGATGTGAGAGCGAACGGCGACGGCCGCGCCTACGACGTTGAGATGCAGTGCGTCTCGACTCCGGACCTGCGCCACCGTGCCCGTTTCTACCAGGCTTTAATGGACTCGATGTGCCTGAAGGCGGGCCAGCACTACAACGACCTGCCGGAAGGCTACGTCGTGTTCATCTACAAGGGCGACGCCCTCGGATACGGGCAGGCAGTGTGCAGCTTCAGCATGGCAGACGCGGACAACCCTGACGTGCGCCTGCATGACGGGCGCCATGTGGTGTTCGTCGCCTGCAGCCTGTACAATCAGATAGAGGAAGGCGAGCTTTGCGACCTCATGGAGTACATCAACGACTACCGCCACGAACCCAAGACCGAACTGGTCAGGAAGATCGCCGGCGCAGTCGCGGAAGCGAACGGAGATGATGCGACTATGGCAACGCTGATGAGCGAAGAGGCATACGCAAAGATGCTCACGGAAGAGCTTGAGAGGTCCCAGGCCGAGAACTTGACCAACAAGGCCGAGATCGAGCGGAGGGATTCCGTGATCGAGGCCAAGGATGCCGAGATCGAGCGATTGAAGGCCGAGCTTGCCAAGATGGACCGATCCTAGGCGTTCGGCTCCTGCTCTTCCCGTCTGAGGATCGAGAGTGCCGAAGGGAGATGCTTATGCATCTCCCTTATTTTTTGCCGTAGTGTAGGTTGTTTTCCAAAAATGAACCCATAACCGCAGGTCAGTGAACGGTGTCATCGTGGCACCGTAGCTGAAACCGTCAGAAAGCCGCCTTTCCCACAGCCTACGGAGAGTTGAGGTTCCTCCGCCCATGGAAAAGGCGGAATGATGCCAGGTATAAGGGTCGATGTTGAGGGATGGCTGCGAAACGCATCAAACCACACCTTTCTCGATCCCTTTTGCGTTTCGAGGGCGAAGGATTCCCCGCATGGGAGATGATGAAGGCGCCAGAACCTTGCTTTGTCGCTGGCAGGCGGCGAGGCGCACGCACTTTGAAAAACGGATAACCGTCATTGGATTCAAGCAACTCATGGGCGCATGCCCAGATGCGTCTGCAAATCTCTTTGGAAGGAGGAGAAGATGACCTACAGAGGTAAAGCCGAGCGCGCTGTGGAGATCGCAGAGGTGCTTGGCGGCACGTTCTTGACGATGGTCCTCGTAGAGGGCCTGTTCAAGCTGTTCATCTAGAACCCTCCACACCCAGGAGGCAAAACCGGGGAGCATACAAGGCTCCCGGGTTGCACCTGGGAGCCTTTTCGATTTCAAGAAAACGATTCGGAAAGGATGATTAGAGATGTTGGAGAAATGGAACAAGAAGGTAATCGCAAAGGTCGACGAGTACATATGGGATGAGTCCGCAGAATATCTTGAGGAGCTTCTCCCTGATGCGATGCGCACGCCATGCCATACCCTGTCGTTCATGATCAATGAGAAGATAGGTTATTTCCTCGCTGGAGGGAACTCTCTCATCAGGATGATCAAGGACCACATCCGTGGTCTGGGCTTCGGCAACCTCCTGTCTGCGAGAGAGTGCGTATCGGAATGGCTCGAGATGAGCGAGGCAGAGACGGCGGTGCACGGCAACGAGTGGTTCGAGGAGACCTACCTTGAGCTTGTGTCGAAGCGTCTTCGCGTACTTGCACAGAAGTCTGTCGCACCGGAAGGCTGGGATGTCACGTTCGAAGCGCATAGAGGCACATCGGACCGACGTGATCCCCGTGGGTGCGTGACCATCTGGATGGATGGTATGACTTGCGCCACCTGCTGGTGTTGCAACGGGCATCGGCCTGCATGGGCTCTCTACTGCGTGATCCTCGATTCGATTGTGGATTCCGGAAGGCCCCCAGAGGCCTTCGTGGGCAACTACATGTGCTCGGGGACAGAGGTAGAGGAGGCAATGGAGTCCTGGTGCAAGAGGGCCTACCCCCATCTTGCAGCCACGGAGTCCTGCGTCGACCTCAATGGCAGAAGCCCACAGCTTATTGCCGACGCGCTCTGCTCGTTGAGCGAGATGCTCAATGATGATGGGCTCAGCGAGCCCATCAGGAAGCTCACCGTCGGCATAGCCATCAGCATGCTGGACAAGAAGCTCAACGCCGCTTAACGGCAACTCCACACCCAGGAGGATAAAACGGGAGCACACGAGGCTCCCGCGGCATTCGCCTGGGAGCCTCTTCGATTAAGCAAACACGATTGGAGAGGATGAGAAATGGAGACCAAGAGAGGCCATAGCGACAACTGGATAGTTCCTGGCAGAAGGATGCTCCGCACGTACGAGGGAACCAGCAACGACCGTGAGTCGGTTGCGGCCGAGTTCACCCTCGCGGAGAACCCGCACAGCAGGCGGAGCCTGCCGAAGCTCTGGCACCTGAAAGGGTACACAGACCGTGAGCTGGAGAGCTGGTGGTCGGTCCAGGTCTACGCAACGGACGAGAAGGGCCGATGCGTTGGCAAGTACAACCCCACCGTCAAGCCAGGCGGCTGCGGCGAGGTTCGCGACTTCGACTGGATCATGGAGGCGACGGACGAGAACATGGAGCTCATAAGCTCCGAGATCGAGAGGCGGGCATTCGGATTCGCACGCCGCGGGATGCGGGGTGAGTAGGATGTTCGAGACGTTTTGCGTCGTTCTGTTCGCATGCTTCGTGGCCAAATTCGCGGTGGGCGTCTTCGGAAGCGCGGCCTCCGTCATCGGAAACTTGATATCGCTCAACACCCAACGTATGGCGAACAGGCAGATGAGGGAGCGCGGCAAGATGGGCATCAACCCTTACCAGCAACACGGTCAGACGCAAGGCTCATGCAATGCCCAGGACGCTGATTTGGATGCGCGTGCCCGTGAGTTCATCAAGGACTCATGCTCGCGACCCAGACCTAACCGCTAGCCTCGCACTGCGGGGTACGGGTCCTTGACGGAAATCCGCGCGAAGCGCGTAAAGGGAGGTGCTTAAGCATCTCCCTTTTTCTTTGCTGAAACGAGCTTTCATTCTAAAAACAAGCCTGTTTTACCAGGTCATCGAACGGTGCCATCATGGCACCGTAATTTGCGATGTTGTATAGCTGCCTCTCCCACAGGCTGCGGGCAGGCAGAAGGGCCCTCCGCCCATGGAAAAGGCGGAAAGACGCGAAGGTATAAGGGTCCTGTTTAAGCTCAGCTGCTAAATGCATCAAACCGCAAGCCATTCGAGCAGATTCGGGCTTCATGCCCTCAATGGGGTCCGAGCATGAGACGATAGGCAAACCAGGACCTTGTCCGGCTGTCAAAGCAGGCAGCGGACATAAGGCACCTTCACAGCTGGATACGGTTGCGAGAAAAAGCAAGAGGCATCCTTTGGATGCGAAAACCTTGCCGCATGCTGTGCGGCGACTGAGATTCGGTCGCCTACATGGCGGCCGGAAAAGGAGCTCAAGATGAGCAAGAAGAACAGCAAGCACCTCAAGTACGCCCTAGTGGCAATCGACGGACAGGCATGGGATTTCCATGTCCCCAGCTACCTGCTTGGACGCCTCAAGGAAGGCGACAAGGTGGTTATTCGTCGAGACGGCTGGTTCGGGGTCGGCGAAGTCGAGTGCCTCATGGCCTCGACCAAGCATTCCGAGGCCAACGTCCGCACCATCGTCGACAAGGTCAAGGTGAAGCGTTGGAAGCACGCCCAATGCGTCAAGGACAAGACCGCCGACTTGCTGGCCGCAGCCGAGAAGCGCGCAGAGAGGCTCGACGAGTTAGCGAACCTGAAGGCCAAGGCCGAGCAGGACGCGGAGCTTGCGGGGCTGATGCGCGCCGTCTCGAAGATGGCTGACGACCCTGCGCTGAAGTAGGGGCCGTTTGCCGCACACTCCACCCAGGAGGCTAAACCCGGGAGCACACGAGGCTCCCGGGGCAAGTTCCTGGGAGCCTTTTCGATTCGCTTGAGATTGGAAAGGATGAGAAGAGATGTTCTCGAAAAGCGACTACACAAGGGGGCTGCAATGCCCGAAGATGCTCTGGATGCGCAAGCATATGCCGGAGGCAGCCGACGAATCGGTCTGCAACTCTGCCGTCATCGAGCAGGGGCATGAGGTCGGGAACCTCGCCAAGGGCTATTTCGGCCCCTACATCGAGGTTGAGAACGACTTCGACTTCGCCGCGATGGCGAAGAGGACCCGCGCGCTCATCGCTGCAGCGCAGGTCGAGGCCGCAACGGCCGCAAGGCCCAAGACCATCTGCGAGGCCACTTTCATCACGGATGACAACCTGCTGTGCATGGCTGACCTGATTACCGTCAACAGCGATGGCTCGCTCTCGATGATCGAGGTCAAGTCCTCGACGAAGGTTAAGCCCTACCACCTCGACGATGCCGCCTTCCAGGCGCATGTCATCGAAGAGTGCGGCTTCACCGTCTCGAACGTGTCGATAATGCACGTCGATTCGGGCTATGTGCGCAATGGTGAGCTTAACCTGAAATCTTTCATGAAGCTGGAAGACGTGAGCGACGAGGTCGATGGCAGGATAGCTGGTATCGCCGAAGAGGTATCGTCTCTGAGAAAGGCCGAAATCTCTAAAACAGAGCCCGACACCACCATCGGCAAGCACTGCAACTCGCCCCACCCCTGCCCCTTCCAGGGCTGGTGCTGGCGCAACATGCCCGAGAAGTCGGTGTTCGACCTCGCAGGCGTGGGGCGCACGCGCGGCTGGGCCTGGTGGGAGAAGGGTATCCGCACCTACGAGCAGGCTGCCGCGGCCATGAAGCCGAACGGCTTGCGGGAGGCGCAGGCGAGCCAGTCCTCACTGGCGCGGCCTGAGCTGCTGCGCGATTTCCTGGCAACGCTCTCGTGGCCCTTGTACCACTTGGACTTCGAGACGTTCCAGACGGCCGTCCCCAAATGGGACGGCTGCAAGCCCTACCAGCAGATAACGAGCCAGTTCTCGCTGCATGTGCAGCAAGGACCCGGCGCAACCCCCGAGCACTTCGAGTTCCTCGCCGAGGAGGGCAGGGACCCGAGGCGCTCCGTTGCCGAGGCGCTGGTCGCGGCCATTCCGGCCGATGCCTGCACGCTTGCGTACAACATGTCGTTCGAGCGTGGGAGGATCAAGGAGCTCGCAGAGGCGTTTCCCGACCTGTCGGGCCATCTGATGGCCATCAGGGACGGGATGCGCGACCTCATGGTTCCCTTCCAAAAGGGATGGCTTTACAGGCCCGAGATGGGGTCGTCGTACTCCATCAAGGCGGTGCTGCCGGCTTTCTTCCCCGACGACCCGGAGCTGGACTACCACGCACTCGACGGCGTGCACAACGGATCCGAGGCGTCAGCTGCGTTCCTCGCCCTTGAGGGCATGGCCCCAGAGGAGAGGGCTCGCACGCGTGAGTCGCTGCTCCGGTACTGCGAGCTCGACACCTATGCGATGGTCAAGGTGCTCGACGCCGTGCTCGACGCTGCAGCATAGCAGCTCCTGACCCAGGAGCATAAACCCGGGAGCATATGAGGCTCCCGGGCATTGTTCCCGGGAGCCTTTTCGATGTTGGAAACGATTCGGAAAGGATGAGAAGAGGCTATGGAAGCAACGATCGAATGGGCAGGCGGCAAGACCGTGCTGGATCTTCCTGGCGACGAGTCCGGCTTCTGGCACGGGATAGCCGACGCATTGGACGAGGTCGCGATGCCATGGAAGGGAGACGACCCCGTTCTCATCGGGATCGAATGCCCGCTGGGCAGATGCGACCTCGTGGCGCGGGGACGCGACAACGCGTTCGTGGACGGTGAGGAGAGACCATCGCCGGCGATTTTCCCAGCACCTGGGTGCGAGGTCGGCATACGCGGCCTTTCCGCGTCAAGCTACGAAGAGCGTTACCTGACGTTCTGCTCCGTGGAGTCGTCAGGCGGCCACGGGTCGTACAAGTTCTACCGGCTCTTCCCAACCGCCGACGGCAGGATCGGGGCCGAGTACGGCAGGATCGGGCAGCGCTCCGGGTTCGGGGCACCCCGCAAGGTCAGGGACCCGTACCCCTCATGGATGTACTGGGTCAAGCTCAAGGAGAAGCTCATGAAGGGCTACACCGACCGGAGCGACGTCTACCTGGACCCGCGGTGCGGCGAATCGTCAGGGAAAGACCAGGCAAACGCCGTCCCTGAAACCGCAGATACGGGGACCAGGCTCTATGCGCTGCTCATGGACATAGCGGAGGGCAAGCTCCGGGACGACCTTGTGCAGGGCACGAGGGTGACCAAGGAGCAGGTCGCCGCCTCGCGCAGGATCATCGCCTACCTGGGCAGGTTGAAGACCGTCAAGGCCTTCAACCGGAACCTGCTCGCGCTGCTCCAGGTCTCGCCGCGCACTGCCGACCACGTCGCAAGCCAGTTGGCCAAGGAGCCATCGGACTTCGCAGCCATCCTGAACCGTGAGCAATCCCTGCTTGCGGCCATGGAGGCGGTGGTGTGCGACAAGGGGCCGAAACATGCTGGCAGCAGCCCATTGCCCTCCTTCTCTGATTTCGGGGTTGATGTGAGGATAGCAAGCGCACAGGAGCGCACCGAGGTCATGGGGCGCCTATCCAGGAGGCTCAGGGCCAAGGTCAAGGACGTTTACGCGGTCGAGCACGCCGGCCAGTCGCAGAGGTTCGGCAGCTGGTGCGAGCGAAGGGGCATCGATGACACCAAGATGCTCTGGCACGGCTCGCCGGCTTGCAACTGGGCCTCCATCGTGCAGTCCTCGCTGAGGGTTCCCGCCGCCTCGGGCGTTGCGCATGGCGCGATGTTCGGCCGTGGGATCTACTTCTCCGAGAACGGGTACGGCAAGGCCAGCGCAGATGATGGCGGCGGCGAGAAGTCCTGGGGCTACACCGGGTCGTACGACTCGAGGTGGAACCGCGGGGCAAGCTCCGGCGAGGTCTTCATGGCGCTCTTCGAGGTAGCCTACGGCACGCCGCTCGTCCCGAGCAGGATACAGGGTTATTCCGAGGAAACGCTTGGAGGCGCTTACGACTGCGTGCACGCCAAGGCGGGCACCGCGGGGCTGGCGAACGACGAGATAATCGTCTACAGCCCCGATGCTGTGAGGATCAGGTTCCTGGTCCGCTTCGATGCTTGATCGCTACTGTGTTCAGGTGGAGATGCTTGAAAGGGAGGCTTTATGCCTCCCTTTGCTTTTTACTGGGTTTTGCGCTGGTTTTTGGCGCTGCCCAACCCTCTTGCGTGGGGTTGCCATTGGGTACCTCCTAGCATGCCCGACCAAAGCAGGTAAAGGCAAGTTTCAGTTGCGTTGCCGTGGGCTTAACCTGGCTTTGGAAAAACGGCCCGCCGCGTTATCGCGCTGGTAACACTAGCGGCAGGCCTCGCAGTGCCCTGTAACACAAAAGGGCAGGTAGAGTATACAACAGGCAAGAGAGCATCGACCCCGTCGTCGAGCCGCTCAACGCGGCAATCGAGGTCTTTGACACTTGTGGCACCTCCCAGAGGTGCACGCCGAGGTCTACTATCTCGTTGCTCGCGATGTCCAGCAGGCTCCAGCCTGCGCTTCCGATGCCGGCGTCTATGCCGAGCACCAGGTAGGGCTTGTTCTTGTCCATTTCCAATCCTTCTTTTGGTTCAGAGATTCCTCTGTGGTGCATGACTAGCTAGCGAAGCCGCTACGAGGCGGCGAGGCAGATCGCGTTGCATGCGAAGAGCAGGCCACGGACTATGCAGATGGACCTCATCCTTTTCTTCGAGGCCTTCATCTTGGCTTGGCACTCTTCATTGGGCGCCTCCTCCTGCTGGTCGACATGTGGTCTTGAAACGGCTATTGCTTTCATTTCGATGTCCCAGATCTTGGTAAGCAGCCAGCAGAGGGCCATACCACTCACTCCACCGACGATGCCCGTCACGATGTATGTTTGGATCATGGGGCCCGCCTTTCGATCCCATCTCGCCTAGTTCTGCTCAAGCATCCGCATCGCGTTGGGGATCCCCCGCTCGATGTCTTTGGCCTAGGCCACCATATAGGCTTGGATCAACAAGGTCTCCTGCTTCGCCAAGGCGTCGCGGACGCTCTCCACCTTGTCTATCAGCTCCTCGGTGACGGCATCGGAGTCCTCTATATGCTCGCATTCGTCGGAGACCACCGCATCCAGGAACTTGACCGCCTCGTGCATGCGGTTCGATGCCGTTCTTATCCTCTCGGGCGTTTCAAGGTTCATGGGATCACTCCCCTTCCGTTCCGTTTTTCAGCATTCTCTCGTACATCTCGGTGATCTCGGTCGGCTCCATGAGCGAGAACTGGCCGGATGTCGTCACCTCCTTCAGGGCGAACTGCTCGGCATAGGCGCCCGAGTTGGACGTAGGAACCAGGTAGCAGTCCCATCCGCCGCTGAGCACGTATCGCGACAGGGACTCGTCGTCGTTCTTCGAGTCGATGAAGTCACGATAGGGCGTTATAGCGTTGCCCGCATTATCGGTCCCGATCCACAGCTCGGGCCTGATGTCGAATGCCACCTTGAGCCCGTCCCATTCCAGGATGGCGTTCAAGAGCTCCCAGTTGACGTACACCTTCGCATCCTCGCCGTAATCTGCTTGGATCCTCTCGGCCAATGGGCGGACGGCCTCCCCCTCTTCCCAACTGGAGATTACGGCCTCTGCATCATCAGGAACGGGCATGACCTGCCTGTTGAGTGGAAAAGCGATGGCCATGCATGCCGTGCAGAGCAAAGCAAGGGCCATCCCCCCTGCTAGCGGGTGCCTCAACTGAAGGCGGCCTTCCGAGCAGGGTCTCAGCATGAAGGAGACCAACACCATCGATGCCGCCGTGAGCATCCAGATGTTTCGGATATGCAGGGCGCTTGCGGCCAAGCCGCCGAGCAGCAGCACGAGAACCGGGATCGGAGGGAGTTTCCCTTGTTTTGCCATGACGAGCAGGGGAACCAAGACAACTGTCAGCCATACAAAGGCAATGAAAGGGTTCGCTTTCCAAACCGGTTGCATCTCGGAGATGGCGCCTGAGTACGCCGCCTCGCTGTAACCGCGCAGCAGGTACAGAGCCCCATCGATCCCATAGGGGTTGACAAGCGATGCGGCCAGCATCAGGAGGATGCAGCCCAGCAGGGGCAGCCTCGACTTGGCGTAGCGCCCCATGCCGTCTGCCAGCTCGGTCTTGGACCAAGGCAGCAGGAAGGCCGCGGCGGTCATGACGTCGAGTGCGACTATGGACATCTGAAACTGCATGTGGATACAGACAACGACGGGGAGAAGCAGGCACAGCGACGGCTTGCCGGAGCGCCTTGCGCCGACGCAGATGCAGATTACGGCCAGGAAAGCCATGACGGAGAACATGGTCGGCCTGATGGACATGTATATGCCGATCCCGGAAATGCCGAGGCAGGCGGTGGCCACGCACGATGCGACGGCCGCTTTCCCGTTCGAGAGAAACCTCACCGAAGCGTACACGGCCACTGCAGCAACTCCGGCGAGCGCCATGGCGTAGAGATCGACCCCTGCATATCCCCAATGCACGTACGTGCTGTAGGCGATGACGTCGTGGAGCCATTGCTGGATCACCACAGGGTACATGCCTTCTACGGCCCAGGTGCACACGTGAGGGATGCCGTTTTCCAGGATCTCGCGTCCGGTTGCGAGGATCCACCATCCGTCGGTGTCGTATGCGCCCACCTTCCTGATCGCGAAGATCGCCACGGCGACACAGGAGAACGACAAGAGCAGGAGCATGGCGTCCGACGCCCGCGACTTGCCCTGGAAGGCCTCGACGAAGACCCGGAGCAGGGGCACTTGTGCCATCCTGTCGACTGCTCTGCATAAGGGGCTCGGGGCGTTGGCGTTTCTGCTCATGGGTTTCCTTTCTCATTTGGGTTTCAGGCGGAAAGCCTACATTAGGTTAACCGTACTGATACACATTCTAGGGCAACGGAGAAGGGCCTTAAGTCGTTTAACTGGGAAAACCTACAGGCATGGCATGCTAGTTGGAAACGTTTCCAAGTGAGGTGGTATAAGCACCTTGTTTAAGGTTGCCGGGTTATCGCATCAAAGTGCCACGATTCGGCAACGGGAACGGGAATCCGGGCCTTGCGCGCTGCCCGATGCGTCATCATTCGAGTCACCAGGATTCTGTCACGCGGCCTTGCGCAGGCGGCGGGACATGCGCACTTTGACATAAGGACAGACCATGCCTTGCAGCCGGCTGCATTGGGTACCCACAGGGCGCCCACGCGGCGGCCTTGTTTCACATAGACAGAGGAAACGAGCCGAGGAGGCAAGGAAAAATGGTAACGAAGATCATCGAGACGGTTGAATGGAACATAGGCTGCCTGATGTACAGGGCCAAGCATTTCGTGCTCGGGGACGCCAAGCTGCTCAGGGCGACGGACATCGCGGCAGCGTTCCTCTTCTCCGTAGTGGGCTTTCAGGTGATGGCCCTGCTTTTCGTCTAGCATAGGCGATCAGCGGAGAGGCGGGCATTGTGCAGCTCGGGGGGGGCGCGGGATGCGCCCTCCCTGCAGCAATGCCCGCCAGCTTGGAATGACATTTCGAAGAACGAAGAATGGAGAAAGACATGAAGAGCAAAGAGGAGATTGCGCTGGAGAATCTGCACACGGCTGTGGCGGACCTGTTCACGGTGGAGATCGAGAAGGCGAAGCCGGAACCCGGCGAAGGGTTCACGAACGGCTTCAACAAGGTTCTCGAACGGACCTGGAACGCCATGTTCTCGTCGTACGACGCAGAGGCCAAGAAGGCCATGCACGAGGCTTGGGGCGACAAACCTGCCAAAAGGCTGCTGTCGTTCGTGGATCCCAAGCGCTACCCGAGCATAGCGAGCTTTGCGGGATGCGAGCTCCTGCTGAGGCCCGGGTGCAGGGAGATGCCCTATGTGGCAGCCCACGGCTTCGACCCCAAGTCCAGGGCATGGTCGCAGGGCGGCTACCATGCCGATCTGATCGATGCGATCGTCGACGCGGATGCCGACTTGGCAGCGCTGATTCCCATCAGCAACGCCAAGGTCGAGGAGGCGTTGAGCTCGGTTCTCAACGACTACCAGGGATTCATATCGACGAATTCTGTGGTCTCGTACCTCAAGAACTCGGAGAGCCTCCCGAAAGAGTTAATCGAGAGGGCTATCTGCGGCCTTGAGTTGGTGGGCAGCGTCGTCTACCCCACCGAAGCCGAATGATCGGCCTGTCCGATGTTGAAGAGCGCGAAGGGGATGCATATGCATCCCCTTCTTTTTTTTCGAGAGTCAGTATCGGCCGTCATGGCCCGTCATGAGGCAAGGCTCCCGATCAACTCCTATGAAAAATGCACCGTAAAGCAACGGTGCCATGATGGCACCGTTCGTTGACCTGGGAAAACAGGTTCGTTTTTCACTGAAAAAGACGTCAGCTGCGCAGCACGTCGTCTATCCAGGCGCGGGCCGAGCGCAGGGTGTTCTTGTCGACGTAGGTCGGCTGGCCCTTGGCGTCCATGGCCTCGCGCAGCTTGAAGTACGCCACGTTCAGCTGCCGGCACGCCGCCTCGAAGTCCTCCATGTAGGAGGAGACGGGCTTGCCCATCTCCTCGATGACGGCGGACGCCTGCCGGCGGTCCTTGGGCTGGCTGCGGTCGAGGGCGTCCGCCACGGCAAGCTGCTCCTCCTCGGGCAGCTTGGCAAGCTGCGTCGCGTCGTTCTGCGTTATCTGCTTTCGCTCAAGGCGCTCATGAAGGCGCGGCGTGAGGTCGCGGGCCATCTTGAGCTTCGTCCGGTACGTGCGTCCCGTCATGCCCAGCATCTGGGCGATGATGTCGGTGGTGGCGACGCCGGTCCACTCGGGGTGGTACTTGCGGAGGCCCTTGACGCGCGCTTCGAGCTGTTCGCTCTGGCGACGGCGCTCGTCGGCAGATAGGTTGCGGGAGATGTTGGACGAATGGAGGATCAGCAGCGCGTCCTCGTCGGAAAGTCCGCGGTATACGCGAGCGGGTACCCTCCCGAAGCGCTCATCCTCCTTCGCGAGGCGGCACAGGGCGCGATGGCGCCTGTGGCCCGAGAGGATCTGCAGGCCGCCGTCTGCGACCTCGCGGACAGCTATGGGCTGGATCAGCCCCATCTCCTTGATGTTCTCGGCCAGCGCCTCGATCTCGGCGTCGTCCATCACATAGGAGTTGTCGGGATGCGGGCGCAACAAGGCGACGTCGACTTCCTCGCTCTCGACCGTGTATGGGTTGCCTGTTGGCAGGCCAGTGGAGTTCGTCTCGTTAAGCTTCACATCAGGCATGGCTCGTCCCTTCGGCATACCGGCAGAGCGCTCACTGCTCGGGCATGCTTCTCTCGCGAACGATATCCTCATTGAGGATCTCGTAACGGTACATTATCTCGATTCCCTCGCGGACGATCTGGGAGCACTTGTCCTTGCCCGTGGCGACGGAGAGCCTGCGGGACCTGGCCTCCTTGAGCTCTTCGAGCATGGCGGCTGTGTCGGGCGGCAAGGAGACGGTGATCCTGCGCGCCGCGTTGGGATTCTGTTTTTCGTTCATGTAAACCTCGCTGGTTCCAAGCGAGGGGTTGGCGAATGAGATTCTACCACATCAGGTTGAACCTAATGATGCATCAACGATGCGCGATATCGACGGTGCCATCGTGGCACCGTTGCATGAGCTGGGGAAACAGGTTCGTTTTGCTTACCGGGTTGGTTTCCGCCTTTTCCACAGACTACGGGAAGGATGGAAGGCCCTCCGCCCGTGGAAAAGGCGGAAGGACGCCAGGTATAAGGACGATGTTGATGGTTGCTTACCAAATACATCAGAACCGGGACTGACGGATCCTACCGGGCATTGGAGAACAACGAAGGCCCTCTGCTATGGGAAGATGAATGTGCGGAGCATATCCAGCAAGGTCGACGCCATCAACGAAGACGAGGAGGAAATGATGTACCTGACAAAAGAGCAGGAGGACCTGATCCTCGTGAGGGAGATCGAGCGATTGAAGGCCGAGCTCGCAAAGAAGGACCGGTCCTAACCGATCGGTGCGGGACATCCCGTCTGGGTCCCAAAGGTGCGTGAAGGGAGATGCATTTGCATCTCTCTTCTATTTTACCTTGAGACGCAGGCCTCATCGAAAAAACAAAGCCATAACCGCAGGTAGATCAACGGTGCCACGGTGGCACCGTTGAGATGTTCGTTTGCTATGGAGGCAAAACGACCATTGAAGGTAAAAGCCATATGTTTACGGTTAGCCGCGAAACGCATCAAACCACGTCTTGTTCGATCCCCTTTGCGCATCGGGGGCAAGGAGATTACCGGTATGGGAGATGATGGAGGCACCAGAACCTTGTTTTGCCGTTGACAGGCGGCGAGGCATACGCACTTTGAGAAACTGGATGGAGAAACTCATCCCATGCAGCTCAAAAGGACTACCCCAGGGTAGTCCTAGGCTGCCCTGTTCAGATAAAGAGAAACGTGAACAGAGAGGATGAATGGAAATGACGGAGATCGAGAAAAGCAAGACGAGCTTAGAGAAGAGATCGCTTCTGGCTGCCAAGAGGTTCTTGGAACGAAAGGGGTTCGAGATCCTCGCAACCGAGTACCGCTGCAATGCGGGCACGGTCGACATCGTGGCTCTCAACCCTGAGGACAGCATTGTCAGCTTCGTGGACGTGAGCTCGCAAATCAAGGCGCTTCCCGATGAGTCAATCGACAGAGGAGACAGGTCTACCAGGGAGAAGGTCGCCATGGCCTTCCTGGCAGAGAGCACGGATCTGCTCGACGAGTCCGACTTCGCTGTGAGGTTCGACGCCATCGCGCTGGCGGTTTTGGCTGGAGACAGGGCCATGCTCCGGTACCACACCAACGTGCTGGCCGCCGAAAAAGGCGATGAGCATGTCGGTCCCTGCACGCATGAGGAGGCGCGGAAATGGGCCAAGGCCTTGAGCCTCCCCGATTCCCGCGGCACCGACCTTGCCGCATTGCTCGAAGAAGAGATATCCAGAAGAGCCGAGGCAGAGGGCTGGCATTGCGAATGGGAGCAGTACCTCGATGAAGCCCAGGCTCAGATGGCAAGCTGATCGACTTCCGTGCCGATCGCCATCCGGTTTGCTTGAAAGTGCGTTGGGAAGGGGCTTGCCCCTTCCCTTCTCTTTTTTCGATGAAAGGAACGACATGACGAAGATGTACTTCGTGTTCAAGAACAAGGAAGGCGTGCCCGCTGTAAGCATCCATGCGCCGAAGGACTCCGAGGTGCTGGGAATGGCCGGCACGTTGGACGGCGCAAAGGATATCCAGCGCTCGATGCTCGAGCAGATGCGCAAGGCGCCTGGCAAGGTATCCAATCGATAAAGGGGGCCTTCCATGGCATCGAGCGCCGAACAATAACTTCCCAATGGTCCGTTCCCATTGCGGTTGAACGGCCAGCGCGACGCCTAACGCGCTGCAGAACACGGCGATCGCATTCAGCTTGTTTGCAGAACAATGCCAAGGCCGCCGAACGTCACCGCGGTAACCGATGCTGCTGCCGCACATGCCACCGAACCTATCTTGGTGCTGGGATTCTGCGCTGCCTACGCACATCTACCCGATCGGGGACCTGCGCCTATTCCCCTTCCCTTCTCGATACAAATAAAAGAGAGCCCGCCATTTTGGCGGGCTCTCTGCGTTCAAACGGACTGTATGTCGCCTTGTTTAGCGCGCGTGCTTGGCGGAGCGAAGCTTGCGGCGGGCGACGATTGCTCCGCCCAGGGCGGTGCCGGCCACCAGGGCCATGATCGGGCCGTTGGAGGCGTCGGCGGTCTTGGGCGACTGCGAGGCCTTCTTGACGTGCTGGCCGGAATCCGCGTCGTAGGACGCCTTGGTCACCTGAGGCTCGGCAGCGGCGGTCTTCTTCGCTGCCTCCCGCTTGGCGAGCTCCTCCTGGCGCTGGCGCTCCTGCTCCTCGGCCAGGGCCTGCTGGTAGGCGGCGCTGGCCTGGGTGTACTCGGCGTATGCGGCGTCGCGCTCGGCCAGGGCCTTCAGATAAGGCACGGAGTCCTGGTCGAACTGCGCCTTTGCGGCGGCGAGCTGGGCGTCTGCGGCGTCTGCGGCCTGCTTCTTGACGTTGGCCTCGTCGCACAGGGCCTTCACGTTTCCGAGCAGCGGGCCCTGCGCGGGGTCGAGCGCTGCGGGAGCATCGATCTGGGAGCGGACATCGAAGGCATTGACGAGGGCCTGCTTGGCCTGTGCCGCCTGGAGGGCAGCCGTCAGGTCGGCGATCGGGGCCTTGGCGGCGTCGACGGCCTTATCGGCTTCGTCCTTGGCCTTGGCCGCATCCGCAAGGTCGGCCTTGGCTTGGGCGTCAGCATTGTAAGCGGCTTTCAGCTGGGCGTCGAGGGCCATGAGGGCGTCGAGCGACTGCTGGGCGGACTGGGCGGCGGTGCGCTTGGTTGCGAGGGCATTCTCGGCGTCGGCCTTCTGCTGGCCGGCCAGGGCAGCGGCGGCCTTCGCGTCGGCATAGCCCTGCTCGGCATCGCTGTAGGCGGTTTGGGCAGCGTCAAGGGCGGCGGCAGCGTCGTCGAGGGCCTGCTTCTTGGGGGCGTAGGCGGCCTTCTGGTCGTTGAGCTCCTTCGTTGCGGCGTCGAGCGCGGCGGTGAGGCCCGCCTTGGCCTTCTCAGCGTCGTCCACGGCCTGCTGCTTGGCCTCGATCTGGGCGGCAGCGGCTGCTACATCGCTCTCGGCCTGGTCCTTGGCGAACTGGGCCTGCAGGAAAGCGTTACCTGCGTCGTCGGCGTCTGCCTGGGCCCGGCTCGTTGAGGAGTGGGCCTCCTGGAGGGCGGACCTCGCGTCGGCCACGGCACCGGCGGCGTCGGCGGCGGATTGCTGCTTGGCCGAGACGTTGTCACGGGCATCGTCTGCGGCCTGCTTTGCTGCGGCGGTCGCCTTGCCGGCGGAGGCCAGGGCATCGCCCTTTGTCTTTGCGTCGTTCTCCGCGGCGGTCAGGGCGGCCGAGGCGCTGTTCGCGGCCTCGTTGGCGCCATCGACCTTGGCCTGGGCGGCTGCGAGGACCTTCTCGTAGTCGACGGAGTCGATGTAGCTGTTGAGGGCCTCCTCGTACTCGTCGACGGTCATCACGTGGGCATTGAAGTCGATGTCGTTCGAGGGGTGGAAGTTGCCGAAATCGAACGTCGTTCCGGACAGCGTCCAGCCGTACATGCTGATCGCGTAGCCCATCACGCCATAGCGGGAGTCGATGATGTTCAGGTAGTGGCCGACCTGCTTTGAGGGCGTGGCCTTTGCGTAAATCTTGGACAGCTCGTCGGAACTCAGCTCGGTGTCCTTCTTATCTGCCGATATGCCGAGCTCGGCCTTGAAGTCGGCCACGTTCTGCTTCTCGATGTCATACCAGGCCCTGAAGCAGTTCTCGGTGCCGGTGCAGAGGTTCTCGCCTACGTTGAACTGCTGGGCATGCTGCAGAACCCTTGTATCTACCAAGACGGTTGAAGACCAGTTCACGTCGGAGATCGCTGCGGCAACAAGCTCAAGGGAGACGTCCAGCTCGTTGAGGCCGTTTGCCTTGCGAAGCTCGTTCAGCTTCTTCATGTACTGCACCGTGGCCTGCATGTTGGCGAGGTAGGTGGCGTCCGTCTCGCTGCCCGTCTTCGTGTAGGAGGCGTATTTCGCCTTGTCGAGGACATCGACCGCGGACTGCGCGCCCATCGACTCGAAGAACCCGCGCGCGCCCTTGAGATACTGGGCCTTCAGCTTGTCGGCGCTGGCCTTGGCCGCACCGTAGTTGTCCTTGGCGGATGCGAGCTTGTCGTTGGCCTGCTGGAGGGCGGACTGGGCGTCGGACACGGCCTTGTCGGCAGCCTCCTTGGCGGCCTTGGCGTCGGCCTCGGACTTCTGGGCCTTCGCGTACTCGCCGTCCTTCTGGGAGGCTATCTGCTTCGCGGCGGACAGCTCGGAGTCCGCTGCCTGCTGGGCACTCTCGGCATTCTTCACCGCGGTTTCGGCGTCGGCCTCTGCCTGCTTCTTGGCGGCGAGGTCGCCGTCGGCCTTCTCCTTGGCTTCCTCGGCGGAGGCGAGCTTCGACCTCGCGTCGGCCAGGACGGCGTCCTTGCCTTCCTTGGCCTGCTGGGCGGCGGAGAGCTCGGACTTGGCGGACGCGATCGCGGCGTCGGCCTTGGCAAGTGCGTCCTGGTCGGCCGCGGACAGGGCCTCGTCGTATGCCGCCTGGGCCTTGTCGAGGTCTGCCTTGGCAGCCTTCTCGTCAGCTGCGGCGGACTGCTGGGCCTTCTTGGCGGCTTCGAGCTTCGACTCGGCCTCGGCCAGGGCCGCCTTGGCCTTCTCGGCATCTACGGCAGCCGCATCGGCGGCCTTTTGCGCAGCCGCGGCATCCGTCTGGGCCTGATCAAGCGCGGCGTCGGCGTCGGCCTTCGCCTTCTCGGCTGCGGCTATGGCCTCAGGGGTCGCGGCGGAGGTGTCGGCCTTGGCCTTCTCGTACGCCTCGGCGGCTTCATCAGCCCTCTTCTGGGCAGCATCGACGGCTGCGGCCTTGGCGGACTGGTCGTCCTGGGCCCTCTTCAGCTTGTCGTTGGCGGAGCTGAGCGCCTTCTGTGCGAGCTCGGACTCGGCGGCTGCGTCGGAGGCCAGCTGGGCGTATGCGTCCATGGCGTCGGACTCGGCCAAGGTGTAGGCGCCCTTCGCCAGGGAGTGCTGCTTAACCACCTCGTTGTACGCGGTGGAGGCGGCGTCGTATGCGGGCTTCTGGGCGTCGAGGGCGGCGTCCTTCTGGTCGAGCTCGGCCTTGGCGGCGTCGAGCTGGGCCTTGAGAGCGGTGATGTCGGTCAGCTGGGCCTGCTGCTGGGCCACGGCGCGGTCGACCTGGTTACCGCTGTAGCGGGCGTTCTGGTCTGCCGCGAAGGCAGAGGCCGCGGGGGCCGCGAGGCTTGCCGCAAGGGACACCGCGACGAATGCGGAGCCCGCCGCGCGGCGCAGGGGCACGCGCTTGGAATCGGGTTTGCTCATAGGATCCTTCTCTCGTAAATCACTGCGAATACGCTGGTAGGTTGCCTGTCTATCACCTGTAAGATATTACCGCAGATACCGCCCTGAGCTGGCATGAATATGTCAGGAGGTGCTGCCATCAGCGATAAATCCCTTTCTGAATGTAGGCTATAGCATATGTGTAGACTATTGCATATACCATTTCGTGAAGATAAAGTTAACTATCAATCAGAAAGGAGCGCCCATGAAGGCATACGACGCCGTGAGTATCGCCGCGAGGAACTCGGGAACGAACATCACGTCCTTGAGCCTCTCATGCGGCAAGTCGCAAAACGCCATATCGGACGCCGCCCGCAAGGGCAAGGACCCTTCCTCTGCGACCTTGTCCGGCTACCTGGAGAGATGCGGGTACGCCCTTGCGGCGGTCCCCGAGGACGACTTGCCGGAAAGCGCCTTGGTGATAAACGGCAAGGACGAAGACGGCGCAGAGAGCAAGCGAAGCTAGAGAGGGACCGGACTGGCCCCTCTCTAGCTTCAGTTTCTCGATATCCGCAATTGCCTAGGCTACTTGCCGGCGTACACGCCGTCGTAGCCGAGGCCTCTCCACAGAACGTAGACCGTGGTGTTCTTGACGAGCTTGGCGCTCTTGACCAAGGTTCCAGAGCCGGAGCGGTCGCCGTAGACGCCCTTCTCGGCGGGGAGCTCGCGCTGGCCCATGTCGTTGTACCAGACCGAGGCGCCGCGGGAGCCGCCGGAAGATGTCACGAAGCTCACTGTGTCGCCGTAGTAGTGCCACTCGCGAGTGGGAAGCAGCTTGTTGGCTGCAGCGGGCAGCGTGATCGCTTGGCGCTCGCTTGCGTCCAGGTAGTACGTCCTGTTGGTGCCCGCCGGGTTCAGGACGAAGTAGCTGTTGTCGGTCGGCTGCCAATCGACCGTCACGCGGTTCTTGGCGTAGAGGCTGAAGCCGTCCTTGCCAGCAGGCTTGCCATTCACCGCAGGGTCGTACTTGACGGTGCATTCCTTGTCCAGGTACCAGCCATCGAGACCCGCACAGTCGGAGCGTGTTGCCGCTGAGGTGGCTGCAGGGTTGATTTGATAGACATCGCTGTAAGAGGCCTTCTTGTCAACATAGACAGGTGAAGATTCTCCATCCCTGTAGTAGTTGATGGGTCCAGGCGAAACTATCGGGACCACTGGGCCGAAAGCGTTTCTCACTTCTTTGCCCGAAGCGGACTCATCTAGCACGCAATCATATTCGACCTTGATCTGATCTCCGTATACCAGGCGACCGGTATTGACGGTTATCGATTTCCCATCGCTTGCTACACTTGCGGTGTTTCCCGAAACCAGCTTTACCGATCCGCTGTCGAGCTTCAACTCGTCAGGAATCTCATCAACCAAATCTGTTGACGGCTGGACCGCCCCCTTGGCTGACTGGTCTACGGTAATCGTGTAATGCAGCACATCACCTGGAGTTGCCTGAAGCACCCCATCTACATAGGTCTGTCGGCTTGTCGACTTGTTGTACACCGATTTGCCCTGGACCAGGTTCGGGGCGTAGATCGGGGTGGTCACCTTGTTGCTGGTCAGGACCGTGTCGTTGATCGTCGTGTAGCCCGTGTTGTCGAACTTGTTGCCCGACGGGATGCTGGCGATCGAAGTGGTTATCTCCAGGCGGTACTTCTCGCCCTTCAGGCTCATGCCGCTCTTCAGGTAGCTCGAGCCGAACTGGAAGGTCACCAGGCGGGTCTTCTGGTCGTATGTCAGCTTGCCCTTGCTGGTCAGGTCGACGTTCTTCTCGCTGTAGAGCTTTGCGGAGACGTAGTTCAAGCCCTCTGGCAAGGTGTCGGTGATCTTCATGGACTGGTAACGTACGAAAGCATTAACGCCCAGCTCGTTGACCTGTTGGGTGATACTGTAGACCAGCTTGTCGCCGACGCACGCCTCGGTGTACTCCATGCCTGGAAGGTTCGCGGCGCGCAGGAAGAAGGCCTGCTGGTCGGTTCGGTTGAACAGGCTGATGCCCGTCATGGAAAGCGTGCCGTCCTCGCCTGGGGCCAGGGTGAGCGCGCTCGTGGCGTTGCTGGCCGGGATCAGCTTCACGGAGCCGTCTGCCCCCTCGGCCATCATGAAGCGCTGGTTGGACTGGCCGGTCTTGGTCCACACCTGCACGCCGGAGCCGTCCACGTCGAGCGCAAGATCGGAGTTGGCGGCGGCGGTTACCTCGTAGAGGCCGCCGTCGACCTCAGTGAGTTGGAACTTCTGGCTCTCGTCTGCGACATCCTCGGGCTCGAGCGAGACCACGGAGCCGTTTGCAGCAGAGTCTCCGTCGACCGTGAGGGCCAGCTTCTGGTCCTCGGTGAGGATGTTGAAGAAGCCGTTGGAGGGCTCGTCGGCGTGGGCCTGCTCGGGGGCGGGGGCGCCGGCGGAGAAGCCGAGTGCCAGGGCGGCGCACATCACAGGCGCGAGTAGAGCCGCCTTGATCCTAGCGTTAACCATTGATGACCACCTCCTTGATGGGGTCGTTGGGGGCTATTACGCCCAGGGGCATGAACAAGGGGAACTCCCATTGGGCGCTGCACTCGGAGTTCGCGGTGTTGTGGAACGAGAAACGAGGGGAGGCATCTTGGATGAGGTAGCTCACCGCCACCTTCTCGGAGTTCTTCCCGCCGATCTTGTCCTCGTAGTTCTCGTAATTGTCCCCTTGATACATATTGCCTACCCAATAGCCATCTGCATGCAAAGTCAGGAAGTTGTCCTGCATGACATACGACTTGACGTTGGGCTTGGAGGAGTTGTACTTCACACCCTCGTAGCGGGCCTTGCTGCCGTCACCGTAAAACGGGTTGCCGTTCAAGCTGCCGACGGTGATGTAGGCGCCTTCGAGTGAAATCTGCTTGCCGGTATCATGACTGTAGACGGTATAGGTGATGTCGTAGTCGGTGCAATGCGTACAGCAGATACCCGCAAAGAACCCGTAGATATCACCTGTTGCGGCTATCACGTTGTCATCCCACTTGAAGTTGACATCGGTGCGATTGACGATGAAGTTTCCGGTATTTCCATCGTTCTGATAATCGTATTTGCTGTCGTTGCTGTTCGGCTTCACGGCAAGATCAACCTGAACATCGATCGGCTCACCTGCCACATCGGCTACATTGCGGTACATGATCTTGAAATTCTGGTCACCAGCGCCGCGATAGACACCGTTGTTGCAATTCAACGAGACAAGATGCCCTTCTTTGTAGGTCTTGCTCCAACCTGATGGCATAGAGAGGATCTCGGGCTCGGAGTTACGGGCATTCTCAAGCATGAACGTGCTGTGCTTGAACACCGTGTTCGCATCCACGAGCTTCGTGATGCTCTCAACTGAGGCACCCTCCACTTTGCTCATCTTCCACTGGCTTGCGATGTCGTCGCTTGCGTAGGTATAGAGCTGAACAGGTGCAAACTCCTTGCGATCGTCATTTGCAAGATTGACGCAAACAGACTGGTTTTCCTTGTTGCATATCGACCATGAATCGTTGGGGTTCTGCCTGAAGACCCATCGTTGATCGTCTCGCGAGCTGTCGGACTGCGTGTTTACCAATGTGTTCTTCGATACGTTGCCGTTGCCTGAAAGCACCATGTTCTTATCGAGTGCGCAGATCGGCGTGATCTTGTATGCGTCCTTTACGCTGTCATACTTGACCTGCATGTATTGCGCCGTGGAGCTGTTCGAACGGTAGATATTCACATTCACTGAATTATACGATGCGTCAGGTACATCGAGGCTCCAACTCGTCGCTGCGTTGTAACGGAAGGCGTACACGCCGTCGTCGACGTTCTGAGTTGCATGGGCTTGGCTCGGCGCGAAGCACATCGCCGATATCGCCAACGCGAGGAAGAAAGCTGCGAGGCCCGTGGCCTTTGCTGCGTTAGCTTGCATCGTTCATCATCACCTTTGCCTCCTTATGGGGATTGTCGGGAACCTCCTGGGTGTCGAAGTACATGTCGATCCCGGCACCTGAGCCCGAGAACGTCATACCGTAGGAGCTGGAGTCGAGAAGCGCCACCACGGCACCGTTCAGGTCCTTGCCACCGTAACCGCTGTAGGAAGAGCCCCATGACCCTGTATTCGTGCTCGCAATGTTGCAGAACGTTCCCTTCGAGGCGTTCACGCTCATGGTCTTCGAGTATGTCACATAGCAGGCACCTTCGTTGTTCGCAAAGGAAACGCCCTCGTTGCCGTTGAACATCAGGTCTGGACAATCGATTCCCCAGTTCCAAGCATCGATGTCGTAAACGCAGGAAACGCCTTTGACGCTAGCGGCTTTGGAGGTACCGTGCTTCAGGTAGCTGACAGTGAAGGTCGCCTCGCCTTGGCTCATGCTAGATATGTTGATGCAGAGGCTCTGCCCTGCCTGAGGAACCTTCGAGTAGTCCTCGCTGCGCACGTCGAGGCTCACCGTCCCCTTGTCGGTATGCACTCCCTTGACGGATTTGGCAACGATCTTGATGTCGTAGGGGTCGCCGTCGAGATCGGTTCCCACGTCCGAGAGCAATATGCCGTTGCCAGCTTTCTGGATGTCCCATGCCCTCTCGTCGTACCAGATGGAAGCGCATTGCTTGCAACCGCCTACTGCAATCACCTTCGACGTGGACTTCCAGACCGGTTTCGCTGCCGTATGCCCGGCATCGTAGAACGGAAGGTTCTTCACGTTGTCGAGGGTGAGGTTGGTCGCAGCGTGGGCTTGTGCGGGCATTGCGGCGACGATACCGCATGCTGCAGCAACGGCACCGGCAGCCATAAGCGCAGCGACTCGCTTTGAGAGCGGGAGCGCCGTCATCACTCGTCACCTCGAATCAGGACCGTCTTCTCGGGGTCGTCCGGCACGATGTTCACGTTGGTCGTGGAATCGAGACAGTAAAGGGCGCTTTTCCAGGGGTTCTGGTAGGCGCGCATCGAGAAATCGGACACGTCGTCCAGCAGCACCGTCACGGTCGAGTCGCCGATGTTGTCACGCTCGCCAAGGTCAGCGACCATCTCGTCGCGCTCGACCTTCACGAACCTGTTGTCCTTAAGCACCAGCACCCTGCCGACCTGCCCGAAGGACACCCGTTCGCCCCAATCGAGGTCGGACAAGGAGAAGTGCCCTGTGACGGGGAAAGGGGTGTTCGTCCCCTCGAGAACGAACCTGAATCGGAAGTCGATGTACTTGAAGCCGGCCCACTCGAACAAGGGAGCCCCGTTCTTGGTGTCCTCGGAGATCTGGGGTTCGGTGCCGGCAAGGTTGTCCTGACTGAGCGCTGCGATGAAGTAGTTGTAGGGGTGCTCCGGGTACGTGTAGCCGTCGCGGAAATCCTTGCCGTAGCCCTCGATGCTCGCCAACATGTCGATCATCGTGCCGTCCTTGTAGGCGGCGCCACGGAAACGCATGCAGTTGCCCTCAAGGGCCACGAGCTCGCCGGCGTTGGAATACTTATGCGAGACCACGTTGGTGTACGTGTTGTCGTCCTGCGTGGTTATCGAGTCGTGGACAAAAAGCGGATAGGCTGCCCCGACATCCTCAACGACAACGTCCTGGAAAGCCATGGTCCAGAGGAACTTCTGGGCCTGGAACTCCTCAGAGCTCACGCGCTCGGGGGTCGTCGCGAAGGCCGGCTTGGGCATGATGGGCGCCATGGCCAAGAGGCCCGCGCCGCATGCGGCGGCTTTCAAGAACGTCCTGCGATCGAGCTTTCCTGTTGCATCAGCCATAGATGAGCACCTCCTTTACGGGGCGCTTGGGGATCTCGTTGGCAACCGGCACCAGGCTCACGTTGAAGCCGCCTGCCGGGATGACCGTGTCTATGAAGCGGTACTGCACGCAATCGCCGACCACTTCCCAGGAGAAGCCGTGCTTGCAGATGTCCAGCGAGTCGTAGGGCTCGGCAAGGCGCACCGGGCCGATCGCGTGCTCGTAGGAGCGCATGCCCGATTTCGGCAGGTCGGGCTCGATGCAGGAATCCGCGGTGAAGTAAAGCTTGCGGACAGAACCCGGCAACTGGCAGCACTCGTCGGCGCTGCGCCAACCTGTTGCCGTGGGGACCTCGTTGTTGTCAAGGCTGGTGAGCGTCACGACGCATCCGTCCAGGCTCACCGTCTCGCCAGTATCCGCGTAGAAGAAGGTCTCGGTGACACGGACCGACTCGCAGCGGCGCATCGCGATGGTGGAGCGGTGGTTGTAAAAGGAGCAGAAGCCCACGCCCGTGACGCTGAACGAGGCCTGCGTCCCCGCATCGGCGATGGCCTTGGCGCTGCCCTCCACCATGTCGGAGACCGTGATGCGGCAACCGACCTCGCGGCCGTCCTCCTTGTGTACTCCGACCCTTTTGTAAACAGCGGTAACGACGAGGCCCGAGACGTCTGTGCCGGCCGGGACGCCGACCGTCACGGTGTCCACATCAAGCTCGGGGTTGAACTTCATGTTGGACTTGATCGCCGCGGGGTTGCCGTAGAAGGATACCTCGTCGGGCAGCGGAGAGCACATGTCCTCGCGCAGCTCGACCGGCGCAGCCTTGAGCATGGTGCGGTCGGTCACCTGCTGGCTGTCCCACGGGTAGGCATCGGCCCGCCGCACGGGAAGGGACACCATCCCGCCCGTCGTCATCGCGAGGCCGAACAGAGCCGCGCCGGCGGCCTTGACGGCTTGCCTTCTCGTCATCCCGGTTGGTGGGGCTCCACTCATGTCCCGAATCTCCATCTCTATCACTCCCATCAGGCGGAACTCCGCCCTCGACTCAGCGCGCAGCATTCCAGCCGCGCGCGTGTTTCCTGGTTGAATGTTCGCCCGAAAAGCAAGCCCGTTCAGGGCAAACGGCGAAATCGGCGCGGTTTGACCCTCTTTTGATGCAGCGGGTTAAAAGGGTTTTACCGATTCGGTGGGCAATGGGACGGGAAAACGGCCTGGAAAGCTCGGACAAGCAAGGGGTTAATTTGACGTTTTCGGTTCTCTGACCTGGGCTTGCTTGCCATTCCCCCATGACACAGAGCGCATGGGCGGGTCGCCCTCGCAGTGCAAAAAGGTAAAAACGAACATGTTGAGGGTTACCCCGCCTATTGCATCAAACAGGGGCTTTATGGGGGTCGATTCGCCAATCGGGACATTACGGCCCTTCCAGAAAAACAAAATGCAGCTCATCGGAACCAAACGGCGCCGATGGGCTGCGGGACACCGCTAACCGCCGGGCGCCGTACAAGACACATGCAGGAGCGGCAATGCCCGACGAGAACAACATGCACAGCTCTAAGAAGGTCGTCCTCGATTTGGACGGTCTAGGCTATCGACCCGAGCCGGACGATGGCCAGACCGCGCCCAGAGCCGGCAACGCCTCGAAGAAGGTGGAGCTCGACCTCGGGCCCGATGCGGCCGGCCTGGAAGCGCCGAAGGAAGGCGCAAGCGCGCCTCGTCAGGAAGCCCAGACAGATGCGAACGCGCCTGAAACAGCGGCAGAGGGCAAAGAGCCCGTATCCGAGCCCGATCCCGCGAAGATGCCCGCAGCGCCCAAGGGGCGAATCGGCAAGAAGGCCGCGCTTGCGGCATGCGCCGTGTGCGGCATCGGCGCCGCAGCGATCGTGATCGGCGTGACCATGGGCACGCTTGCCGCCCAGACCCAGGTGAAGGCCAACGACATCCCCTCAGCAGAGCAGGCGCAATCGGGGAACAACGAGGCCTCCGCATTCCAGGACCAGGATGCGACCACGCTTCCCGCTCAGGGCGGCGAGGCGATTGCAACCGGCGAGGCCGTCGCCTCTGCGGGGAGCGCCGCCCAACCCGCCTCGGAGACCTGCGAGCACGACTGGCAGCCCGAGGCAACCGAGCGCGACGTGGACGCCACGTTCGAGGAGGTCGACGTCCCCGCAACGTACGAGGAGGTCACCGAGTACCACACCCTCTGCAACGTCTGCTACGAGCAGATCGACGGCAAGGTAGCCGAGCACCGCGCCGCAACCGGGCACAAGGGCGCCACGAAGAACGTCCCCGTGAAGGTCAACCGCCTGAAGACAGAGGCGCATAAGGAGACTCGCCAGGCCGCGCCCGCGCACAAGGAGCGCGTGTGGACCAAGGAGAAGTGCAGCAAGTGCGGCGCCGAGCGCGACGTCGAAGAGCATGTAGAGACCGTGGAGTAGGTGGCCTCGATGCTGCTCACCACCGCAAACATTGCCTTCGCCGCAGGAGTCTGCGCAGCCGCGATCATCGGCGCATTCGTCGTGCCGGCTGCGGCGGACGCCGCGCTCAAGGCGAAGAAGAGCGAGATAGAGGGCGCATTCAAGCGCCAGATGGAGCGCTACGAGAAGTCGCGCTCCATCGGCAGCGACGCGACGGAAGCCCAGCGCAAGCAGGCCAAGTCGGCCGAGAGGTGGGCCCGCGACATGGCCCGCATGGAGGATGCCGGCAAGGTGCAGCCATGGCAGGCCGCCGAGCTTGCCAGGGTCGGGATCATCGGCCATGCGCGCGAGGAGAAGGACTACGTCCGCATCAACGACGCGAAATGGTCCTACCCCGCAACCGCGCGCACGCGCCTCTACCTGGCCGCGGCGCTCGCTGCGCTCTGCGCCGCGATGCTCTACCCGCTCACGCAGCCGGGGGCGCCCAGCGCCTGGGCCGCGCTTGCGGGCGTTCTGCTCATGTCGGGCGTGCTCGTCATCGCCTGCTGCGACTGGCGCGCTATGACCATCCCCTACCAGCTCTGCGCCCTGGCGGCGCTGCCGTCCATCGCGCTAGCACTGCTCACCTGGGGCCCTTCCGGGTTCCCGACCGCAGCCGGCTGGGCCGTGGGGATCACGGCGATCGTGTGGCTCTTGGCCAAGATCCTCGGGTGGTTCGGCCTCAAGGGGGCCATCGGGTCGGGCGACCTTCGCCTCATGCCCTGGCTGTGCCTGCCATGCGGGCTCATCGGCAGCTTCTGCGGCCTTGCGGCCTGCTGCGCCGCGATGGGCGCCATGGGAGCCGGGATGTGGGCATTGAGGCTTGTGAACCGCAAGAGCCGCCTTCCCATGGCGCCGGGCCTCTGCGTCTGGCTGGCCGTCGGGTACACGACGGGGCAGGTCATGCCGGGGATCCTCGGCATGGGGGCTTGAGGGCGATGGCCGGCGCATTCGGCGCTTGGGCCAACCGCCTGGCTGCTGGCGATGCCGGCAACGGGGCGATCTCCATCGAGTACGTGCTGGTGGCGACCATGTCGGTGCTGATATCGGGGCTGCTCGCAACCGTGCTCTACCCGGGATGGGGAGAGCTGGTCAGAACCATGGCCCAGAGCATAGACGCAACCGCCGCAAGAATCCCCTAACAGGGTGATACCTGCCCGAAAGGGCAGCTCACATATGAAAACAGGATCAAGAGAAAGGAAAAACCATGATCCAGTTCATGCAGGAGCTCAGCGACACCATCGCATCCAAGGAAGCCGCCGACGGCGCAATCTCCATCGAGTACGTGCTCATCGCCGCACTCGTAGTAGGCATCGTGGGCCTGCTTGTTGCAGTGCTCTCGCCCTCCATGTCCAACACGGTGCACGGTACCGGCAACGCCATCAACAAAGCTCTCGCTGATGGCGCAAACATCGCCACAAAGTAGACCGAAGGCAGCATGAAGACGGCTGCGCTCCGCCGCAGCCGCCTTCCATTGCGGGGCGGGAAACCGCAGCGCCCCGCAATGGAAGGCGCAGGAAGAAGAGCACGGAAGGAGGCAGGCATATGAGGAGAGAGCATGCACGCGACGAGTCAGGCGCAGCGACGATCGAGCTCCTCGGCGTGCTGCCGATCATGCTCGTCCTCGCGCTGTGCATCGTTGACGCCGCCCTGATGGTATGCACCAACGCAGAGGCGCATTGGGCCGCGACTGCTGCCGCGCGCGAGCTGTGCGCGAACCCGAGCGCAACGGACGCCGAGCTGCTTGAGACCGCGAAGGCCGCGGCCCCTGCAGCGAATGTGACCGTCACGAGGTCGACGGGCACTGAGCAGGCGACGAGGTACACCCACCACCTTGAGCGCGGTGACCGGCAGTCGACGGCGACCACCCAGCAGGTGACAGTAACCGCAACCGCCTCGCGCCCGACGCTCACCGTCATAGGGAGCCTCATGTACCCGGCTGAGACCGAAGGACACACCGCCACCTCGCACGTCAACGTCTCGGTGGACAGGACGAGGGGGTCGACATGGTGAGGCGAATCCTCGACAGGATGGCCCTCGAAGAGCAAGGCGTCGAATCGATCGAGTTCATATTCGCCTTCCCCATCCTGATACTCATGATGCTCTTCATCATCCAGGCATGCCTATGGGGGTACTGGTCGATGGCGTTGAACGGCCAGGTGGAGCACGGCACATGGAACCTGACCGCAACCGAACTCACGCAGATCCAATCTGGAAGCTCACGGGGCGAGCAGGTGGTCAAGGAGAAGATCGCGCAAGGGTCCTCCCTCGACAGCAGTCTCATGAGCGTGAGCGACGTGCGCGTCACCAGCGGTGGCAACAGCACCACCGAGGCCACCAACTACTGGAGCATCAACGGCTACGGGATCACCACCATGGCCCGCGACACGTCGACGAAGCACGTCAAGGCGAAGGTGACCTACCGATGCCCGTCGTTCTTCGTCCTCGCACCCGAGATAACCATCGAGAGGCAGATAGACCACACCGTCATCGAGAATGACAGGATCGAGGTGAGGTGATGAGACGCAAGCTCAACCCCGACGAGTCGGGGAACATCACGCTCGCATCCCTGTTCATGATGATGATCCTAGTCGTCTTCATGGTGGGGATGATCGACCTGGGCCTTGCCTGGGCAAAGGCGAACCAGCAGGAGGACCTCGTCGCCGTCGCATGCGACGAGGCGAAGACCTCCAGCACGGCCCTCGTCATAAAGAACGACAGCTGGCCCGAGCAGCTCCTGTCGCAGCAGGTCTGCAAGTCGCTGCGCACGAACGGCTGGACCGGCGAGATCACCGTCTACGTGGAGGAGCTCCCGAAATCGACCAGCGGACTGCCCTCCTCAAGGCGCGTCATGGCGGCCTGCGTCGAAGTCGACGGGGACTACAGGGCCATGACGGCCGGCTTGGACATAAAGCTGCCGGTAACCGAGTCGTTCTACCTGGTCCCCTACTCCCCCTCCGAGGCGTGGAGGCCCGCCACGAGCAGGACGGGCAAGTACACGCTCGCGGCCAACACCTCGGCCGCATACAGGTCGAACGTCAAGTACACAGCGCAATCGCACTATCAGATGCCCCAGAAGCTGAAGGACAGCCTGGATGCGGGGCTAGCAGAGGCTAAGAGGGGCTAACCGCCCAGTAAGGAGCAAGAAATGGCAAAGCAAGTGAAGCTGTCGGGCGACGCCAACGTCGAGAAGGTCAACGGTTTCGACAGGGCCAAGGACCCCAACTCGACGTATAGCCGCGTGAAGAGGCTGCAGCGCACCGCCGTCGCCTCCGTCGCGGCTGCGGCGCTGGGACTCACCTTCGGCGCATACACCTCGATAACGTCCGGCGCGGAGGTCGCGAAGACCAAGTCGCAGCTCGTGAACGTCGTGGTTGCCTCGCAGCAGATCGAGGCCGGCAGCGTCATCGGGGCAGACAGCCTCACCATCGCGGAGGTCCCCCAAGCCTATGTGTCCGCAGGCGCAACCTCCGATGCAGAGTCGCTGATCGGGAAGGTCGCCAACACCCGCATCGACGCCAACACCCAGGTGACCTCGGCTCTGGCAACGGGAGACGGCAACCCTGCATCCCTTTCCGCCGCCGTGGACTCCGGTTTCAAGGCGGTCACAATCGCGGTCGACGAGCCCGCCGGCATGTCCGGCCTCATCAAGGTCGGCGACACGGTTGACGTTCTGGGAACCTCTTCCCAACTCAACAACGGCGCGCTCACCAGGATCACCGGCTCTGCCAAGGTGATCGCGCTCGGCTCATCCCTCGGCGACTCCGACGGCTCGTACGCCTCCATCACGCTCCAGGTCACCCCTGACGAGGCCGACACCATCCGCACGGCGCAGGCCACGGGGTCTGTGACCTTCGAGCTGCATGCCAAGTCCGACACCCAGCGAGGTGAGTAGCATGCCCGATTCAGGGACACAGGACCAGGAGCGCATGACGGCGCTCGCGACCGCCGTCAGGAACGACATCTCCTCCCGCGTTGCGCTCGAAGGCGACATGGTCGAGCCCGAGCGGATCCGAGAGCTGATCAACCAAGCCGTTTCGGAAGCCTCTGCCTCCGGCCTAGGGTTCACCGACGAGGAGGCGGAGACGCTTGCCAAAAAACTCGATGCCGAGTTCCTCGGCTTCGGGCCCATCCAGCCCTTGATGGACGACCCCACCATCAGCGAGATCATGGTAAACGGAGGCGGCTTCGACAACGGGCACATGCTCCCACACGAGGTATGGATCGAGCGTGACGGCAAGCTCAGCCGCGTGGAGGGCACCTTCTTCGACGACGACGAGCATGTCGTGCGCATCATGAACAGAATCGCCAGCCGTCAGGGCCGCCACATGGACCAGGCGAACCCCAGCGAGGACGCAACGCTCATGGACGGCAGCCGCTTTTCCGGCACGATCTACCCCATCGACCCGGACGGCTCATCCTTCAACATCCGCAAGTTCCAGCAGAACAGGCTCGGCTACCAGGACATGATCAGGCTGGGCACCTTGACGCCCGGGCAGATGAGCTTCCTGGCCGCAGCCGTAATGGCACGCTGCGCGATCCTCATCTCGGGCGGCACCGGCTCCGGCAAGACCACTTTTTTGAACATGCTGGCAGCCTGGATCCCGCAGGACGAGCGAATCGTGACGATCGAGGACACCTGCGAGCTCTTGATCAAGCAGGTCCATCCGAACGTGACGCGCCTTGAGGCCAGGAAGGCCAACTCAGAGGGCGTCGGAGAGATTACAATGGACGACCTCCTTCGCAACGCCCTGCGCCGCAGGCCCGACCGCATCATCGTCGGCGAGTGCCGAGGCCCGGAGGCCTACACGATGCTGGAGGCCATGAACACCGGCCACGACGGCTCGCTTACCACCATCCATGCCAACGACACCGTCGCTGCGCTCACCCGCCTCACCACGCTGGTCAAGCAGGGAGACGACGGGCTTTCCGAGGAGACCATCAAGGCGAAGATCGCCGACGCGCTCGACCTGGTCGTGCAGGTGGAGCGCATGTCGGACGGCACGCGCCGCGTGGTGCAGATCATGTCGGTCGGAGGCTACTCGGACGGCACGATCCAGCACGACCCGATCTGGGAGTTCGAGCGATTGGGCACAGACGATTCCGGCAAGGTGCTCGGATACCACAGGAGCTGCGGGGTGCAGCCGACGGCGATCAAGAAGAAGATCGAGGAAGCCGGCATCGAGTACAGCCTTGACTGGATCAAGGAGTGATACCGATGAGCATTACCACACTGATACCGTTGATCGTCGTCGCGGCACTAGCGCTCTTGTGCATATACAGGCTGCTGATCGACAAGGCGCAGGCCCGCTCCGCCACCGAGATCGAGGCGGAGACCAGGAAGCTCGCCGAGAAGCGCCTGAAGGCCAAGAAGAAGTCCGGCAAGAAGGGCGCCGGCTCTCCGGCTTCGAGGCGACCCTCGCACGCGCCGGCATCACGATGGCGCCGGGGTCCTTCGCCGCATGCGTCGGAGTGGCGGCAGCTGCCGCTGCCGGACTCGGAACCTTGGCATGGGGCGTGGCCGCAGGCGTGTCAGTCGCGCTGGCGGTCGTGGGCGCCTGCTGGATCTGGGTGTCGCAGAAGGCCAAGAGGCGCACGCAGCTGTTCGAGAGGCAGCTTGCCACGGCCGAGCTCCAGATCGCCGAGAACCTGAAGAGCGGCCTTTCGGTGGCGCGCTCGATCAAGTCGGTGTCCGAGCAGACCGAGAACCCGCTGAAGGCGCAGCTCGACGGCGTGTACAACGAGATAACCTACACGTCCACCACGCTTCCCGAGGCATTGGCGAACATGTCCATGCGCACGGCGAACAAGGACGTGGACCTGCTTGCGACGGTCATCAAGGTGCAGGACGAGACGGGCTCGGACCTGTCAGCGTCCCTTGAGGCGCTATCCGAGACCCTTACACGGAGGATGCAGCTGCGCAACAACGCCAAGATGGCGCTGTCCGAGGTGAAGATGACGATCAAGGTCTGCGCCGTCATGCCCTTCGTGATCCTGATCATGGTGCTGAACCTCTACACCGGCACGGTGGAGTTCTACCAATCGCAGCTCGGCACGATGATCCTGGTGATCTGCGCGATCGTTGAGGCGATCGCCCTCGTAGTCCTGACAAGAATGTCAGACGTCAAGCTCGATTAGAAGGAGATCAGAGATGGAACCTTTGACAGGCGCCGCACTCGCGGCCGTCGGCGCGGCGATCGCCGGAACAGGGGCCTTCGCGATCACCGACCGCGTTTTCCCCGAGTACTCGAAGCGCGAGCAGGACCGTCGCCGCATCGCCACGGCAAAGGCCCCTGGGCAGAAGGACGAGTCCAAGTCCGCGCTGATGAAGCTCGGCAACAGGTTCGCACGCCTCGCCCCGGTCAAGAGCGAGGACGCCGCAGAGTACCGCGACGAGCTCGCCAAGGCCGGCATGGCCATGTCCCCCTCTACGTGGCACGGCGTCAGGATCGCAACGGCCCTCGCGGCCGGCGCGATCATGTGCGCCTTGCTGATCGCCCAGCCTGCCATCAACGTGCCAGCCAAGATAGTGCTGTGCTTGGCCGCGGCCCTCATCGCATGGGCGCTTCCGGTCATGGTGCTGAGGATCAAGGCTGACAAGCGCTCCGAGCAGCTTGAGAAGGAGCTGCCGGAGGCGTTGGAGCTGCTCAGCATGTCCGTCAAGGCCGGCTACACGCTGAACCACGGGATCAGGCTCGTGGGCAGCACCGGGACGGGCTCGATCGCCAAGGAGTTCGCATTGACGTCCTCTGACATCAACCTGCTCGGCATGGAGCTCGACCAGGCCCTGTCCAGGATGGCGCAGAGATGCGGCACCCCAAGCATCACGGCCTTCTGCTCCGCCATGGCGCAGGCGGACAAGCAGGGCACGAGCGTCGTGCGCATCCTAGCCGCGCAGGCGAAGATGGCCCGCGACGACCAGTACACCAAGACGATGGAGAAGATCAACAAGCTCACCACGAAGATGACGCCCTTCATCATCTTCACCTTCATCCCCATCGTCGCGGTCATCGCAGCCGCCCCGCAGGTCCTGAGCATCATCAACACGATCTAGGGGTAGAGCATGGCAAGAAGCAAGAAGCCCTTGGCGCTCGCGATCGCCGCAGCGGTGCTTCTGGCCGCTGCGGCTGCGATCGTGATCGGCTTGCACTCGATGCAGGATGCGGCGGAGCCCAGCCCTGCGGGGGATTCCGTCGTGGCCGAATCGGTTATGGAGGCCACCGGGGCGAAGACCGTGGATTCCGAGGGGTTCCCGATCATCGACTGGGATTATTGGAAATCGGTTAACCCGGACGTGATCGGATGGGTCACCGTGCCGGGCACCAAGGTAAACCAGCCCGTTGTGCAGGCGCATGCGGACAACCCGCAATACTACCTGCACCACGACGTCTACAGGAGGGCGAACGTCTACGGCGTGCCCTATCTGGACGAGTCGTGCGCTGCCACCGGGCTTCTGCACTCGCCCAACGCCGTGGTGTTCGGGCACCACATGTCCGACGGCACGGTGTTCGCGGGGCTCTCACCCTTCTCCAGCGATCAGTCGTACGCACGACAGCACTCGCAGATCCTGATCCAGACGCCTGCCGAGAAGAAGGTGCTGGAATGCAGGTTCGCGCGCATCGTGGACGGCACAGCTGCCTCGAAGCGCACGGACTTTCTGGACGCCACCGACCATGCGTCCTGGTACTCCTCCGAGCTCACGGCTTCGTCCACGGTGCTCGACGCGAACTCCAGGCCGTCGGAGGTCGTGTGCCTGGTCACCTGCTCTTACAACGTGTTCGACAACGAGAGGACGCTCGTGTACGCGTCCTGATCGCCTTTTCCGAGGAAATCTTATCGCCATGACCATGGAAACCATGAAACAGAGCAACGCATCGCCCGGCGGGCTCAAGTTCGGGCGCACCGAGATAGTCCGGGCGGAATGCGCCGACGGGCACACGGCCGTCCTGGAGATCGAGAGCGGAACGCTCCACGATTCGCCGGATGAGGCGAAGGCGGAGCCCGCCCCGATCATCAGCCTGCGCAACGGGGCGCTCACGCTGGACGGGGCCTCTGCCGACCCCGCGCGCATAAGGGGCGCGGAAGGAAGCCGCGAGGGGATCGTGGCGATAACGGGGCGCAGCGCACGCCTCGATTTCTACCTACTCAAGGAGGCATAAGGCAATGGCCGACGAGGAACAGAGCCCGGAGGGAGACGCGCTGCTGCTCTACCGGAGGGCAGACGAATTGCAAGGGCGCATCGCGGAGACGGAGCTTCGGGTGGAGTCCCTGGCATCGGAGATCGCGCAGATAGAGTCGCGCGAGGCACCCGACTACCCGGAGGAGGCCTACCGGCTCGACGACTGCGACAAGATGTACGCAGAGGCAAAGGAGCTCTACAACGAGCTGGCCAACCGCAAGAACCAGAGCATATTCGGGATGCTCAGGGACTGCTACCGGATGGAGAGGATCCGCGAGGGCGGAATGGTCGTTGCGTGCAACGAGCGAGACCAGATCCACCGGGAAAACCCCGGCCTCGCGGAGAGGCTTGAGCGCTGCGAGGCGGAGTTCCGTGAAGACAAGGCGCTGGCAAAGAACACCCTGGCACCTGAGAAGCAGAAGCTCGAATCCGACTTGCCGAGGCTCAAGGCAGAGCTCGACCGGACCTGCAGCGCTGCGGTGGAGGCACGAAAGGCCCTTGACGGGCCCTCACGCGACAGGCTCGCCGAGACGATGCTGCGGGAAGGCAACTCGACGTTCCGGGAGCTGCACCGCGATGCCGAGAACCAAGCGGTTGAGAGGATCTGCCAGCGCACCGCCGAGCAGGTGAGGTCGCGATGAGGCTTGTGATCGCAGAGAAGCCAGAGCTCGCACGCGACATCGCGGCGGCCGTCGCCGGCGCGCCTGACAACTGCAAGCTGCCGTGGAAGCGCGGCGAATGGGCGGTGTGCTCGTGCGCGGGCCATCTCCTGGAGCTCGCCGAGCCAGCCGACCTGGACCCAGGCTGGGGCAAGCCCTGGACGGAGGAGTCGCTGCCGATATACATGCCCAACTGGCCTAGCGTGCCGGCAAAGGGCAAAAGGCAGCTCCTAGACAGAGTGGGAAGGCTTTTGAGGGAACCAGGCGTGAACGTCGTCTACCATTGCGGCGACCCGGACGACGAGGGGCAGCTCATCGTCGACGAGGTGCTCAAGTGGTTCGGATGGCAGGGCCCCGTCCTCCGCGTCCTGGTCAACGACTCGATGCCGGAGAGCATCCGGAAGGCGTTTGCCGAGGCAAAGGACAACAGGCGGTTCGCCGGCCAGGGAGCGGCGGCCGCCGCCCGACGTGTGGCTGACAAGGGGTTCGGCGTGAACGAGTCCCGGCTCGCCACGATAAGGATGGGCACCTTCCTGAGCGTGGGCCGCGTCCAGACGCCGACGCTGCAGATGGTCGCCGAGAGGGATGCGGCCGTCGAGGGCCATGTCGAAACTCCCTGCTTTTGGCTGAAGGCGCAATGCTCGATACCAGGCGGAGACGCCGTAGAGGCCTCCTTCGAGCCCGCCGACGGCCTGAAAGCAGACGGCAAGCACGTGCTGGACAGGGGGCTTCTCGAAGCGGTGGCCTCGAAGATCACGGGAAAGGCGCTCGATGCCGCGATAACAAGGCGCGAGGTCGTCCGCAACCCGCCCCTGCCCTACAACCTGACCGTGCTCATGTCGGAGATGTCGCGAAGGCACGGGCTAACGGCTTCGCAGGTCCAGGATGCCACGCAGTCGCTGCGCGACGCCCACCATGCCATCACCTACAACCGCACAGACTCACGGTTCCTGAAGGACGAGCAGGCCGACGAGGCGCCGGCGGCGCTCATGGCGGCTGCCGGCAACCTCGGCAAAGAGTGGGACATGGACCTGTCGCTGCGATCCAAGTGCTTCAACAGCTCGAAGGTGACGGCGCACCACGCGATCATCCCGCAGGCCAAGAGGTTCGACGTTTCGCGCCTATCGAAGGCCGAGCTGCTCGTCTACGAGGCCATCTGCGAGCGCTACGCCATGCAGTTCATGCCACCGGCACGGTTCCTGGCAGCAGAGCTCTCGGCGTCGCTTCCGGAAGGCCGGCTCGTGAAGCGCTGGGCGGACTGCATCGCTCCCGGCTGGCGAGGCCAGCTGGGGCAGACCGTGCCGAAGGACCCGCTGGAGTCGCTCGATCGCGGCTGCCCAGCAGCGGGCCCATGCAGGATGACGGTGAGGGCCTGCAAGGTGGAGGAAGGTCGCACCGCGCCTCCCAAGAGGTTCACGGACGGCACGCTGATCGCCGCGATGTCGTCCATCGGCAGGCGCGTGGCAGACCCCGAGACAAGGCGGATCCTGCTGGAGAAGGACGCCGACAAGCCCGGCGAGTCGGGCGGGATCGGCACCACCGCGACGCGCAAGGACATCATCGAGAAACTGGTGGCCCGTGGTTATCTGGAACGCAAGGGCAAGTCGCTCGTGTCTACCCAGAAGGGCCGTGCCCTGTTGGCAGCCGTGCCGCAGGAGGTGCGCGGCGTGGAGCAGACGGCGCGCTGGTGGCTTGTGCAGCAGGACATCGCGACAGGCAAGGGAATGCCAGACGACCTGCAGCGCAAGGTGGCAGAGGCCTTCGAACGCAGGCTCCCCTTCGCCTACAAAGACGCTGCTCCCATGTCTGGCGACTATCCCGTCATCGGCAACTGCCCGAGGTGCGGCAAGCCGGTGCTAGCCAAGAAGAAGAGCTTCCAGTGCTCGTCGAACCGCTTCGAAGACGGGAAGCTCACGGAAGGGTGCGGGTTCTCGGTGTTCCGCATCAAGTCGGGCAAGCGCTTGACCGACAAGCAGGGCGCGATGCTGCTTGACAGCGGGCGCACCGGCAAGCTCAAGGGCTTCAAGACGAGGGACGGAAAGCCCTTCAAGGGCGCGGTTGCCGTGGTGCTCGACCCCGAGACGGGCAAGCTGTCGTTCGACTTCGATAGGGATTGATACAGGATCTGCGGCAACGGTGCCACCATGGCACCGTTGCGTGATCTGGGGTTATGGCTCTGATTTTGGTAACAGCTCAAATCAAATAGACACGGAGGTATAAGGCAACGTTTAGGCTATAAACCCTATCGCATCAAATAGCCATCAATTGATTGCCGCTTTTGCAACGACACAACGGCAAGAGACACCTTAAACGACAATCAAACCGCCAGGAACCTGCCAAACCAACAGAGGCAGGAAGGCATCGCACATTGACAGGTCAAGCAAAACGCCATCGCAAGAAAACAAGTTGACAGATTCAGCCGTATTGTCATCTGAGAATACGGGAGCACACGAGGCTCCCGATTCACGGAGAGCCTCTCTGCAATAGAGAAAGGAGAGGGTATGACGCAATACGACAAACTGTTCTTAAAGCTAATGAATGGATCGCCTATTACCCACAAAGAGGCAATAAAGCTTCTCTCTGCTCTTGGTTGCAAAATCAAGAAGGGACGCGGCAGTAGGATAAAATCATCAAGGAAGGTAGGCCGCCAATTCAGTACCATACGCCACATGGCGGGAACAAGGAATTGAAAGGCTACATCCTTGCGGACATCCGCAAGGCGGTATCGGAGGAGACAAACCATGTTGAATAAGCTCTGCTACAAGGGATTCACTTCCACGCCGATTTACAGCATCAAAGACAAGGTGATCTACGGGCATGTCGACGACGCCTACGGGTACATTTCCTACGAGAGCGAGACCTTGAACGGCGTCGAGCATGCGTTCAGGGAGGCGGTCGACGACTACCTCGACACTTGCGAGGAGTTGGGAATCTGCCCAGAGCCCAAGGTGAAGGTCTTGGCTTGACGCGTTCTGCTTGGGCAAGTCAATGTGCGGAAGGGAGGTGCATAGCACCTCCCTTTCTACTTCGCTCTCCTGTTCCAGGCCTCTGCAGCCTGCTCGGGCAGCTGGCAGTACGCCATAACGGTCAGGCAGCCCGAGCATTCAGCGGCCCAGCTGCCGTGTTGGTTGACCAGGCGGCCGGGGCTGCCGCAAAACGGGCATGGCCTCAGCTTCAGGGCCTTCGCGCGCTTCAGACGGTTGGGATAGGTCGGGACGATCTCCTCGTCTGAAGTCGAATCGCTCTCCATAGGGTTCATTCCTGTCTCCCTTGCGTACAAGTCCAAAGCAAATCACTACAGTAAGTGTAACCTAATGTAGCGATTGGGTGTTCGCCAGGCAGTTAAAGCAGCGAGGATGGTATAATAGCGTTACTACCTCCGTCGGGGAGGGAAGTCACGCCTGTGGAGATCCTGAAGCTGCGGCAGAAATGCAGGCAGTGGGTCGCTGAAGCAGGAAGCCTGGCAGATTCTCATCGGTCCTTGAAACTGTATTCCCAGCTCATGAGGCACATTGATAGCAACCGGTTTCGGACCTGGGCGTTTTGCCATGGATACCGAACGCGAGGTCCCGAGTGGTCAATCCCTTCTCCGTTACGGAACCGGGTGTTTTGCCATGGGTAACAAACTGAGCGCAAGACAGATATCTTCGCAAACCGCTTTAGATCCCAATCCGGACGGTTCGCACCAGGCGCCGAAGCGCCTATCCGAGACCTCAAGGAACAAGCATGCATAAAAAGGCATCGGACACCCTGCAGCTCAAGCTCTTGAGCATCCTCATAGCCCTCTTGCTCTCGTTCGGGGGGCTCGCAGGGTGCACCGAATCGACCTCTGCCGAGCAGAACGCTCGAACGGCGGTTGTGAACGGCTCTTTGCCGGAGTACAGCGGAAACCCAAGCTGCGAGGTTTACGGAAATGCGCCTGCCTTCACAGACGAGGACAAGGCTCGCAGCGGCTTCGAGGAGTACAGCGCGCTCGACTCGATCGGCCGATGCGGAGCGGCGTTCGCGCTCATCGGCACCGAGACCATGCCCACGGAGGAGCGCGGCAGCATCGGCGAGGTGAAGCCGTCTGGGTGGCACACCGTCCGCTACAACGGGCTCGTCGACGGCAACTACCTCTACAACCGCTGCCATCTGATCGGCTTCCAGCTTGCCGGCGAGAACGCCAACCCCCTGAACCTCATCACGGGCACCCGTTACATGAATACTGAGGGAATGCTGCCGTACGAGAACCAGGTCGCAGACTACGTCCATAAAACGAGGAACCATGTGCTCTACCGTGTCACGCCCGTGTTCGAGGGCGACGAGCTCGTGGCGCGCGGCGTGCAGATGGAGGCGTGGTCGGTCGAGGACTCGGGACGCGGCGTCTTTTTCAACGTCTTCTGCTTCAACGTGCAGCCGGGCATAGAAATCGACTACGCAACCGGCGACAGCAAGGTCTCGGATGCCCAAGCAACGGAAGAGCAGGAACAGGATTTCATCTTGAACACCAATACCAAGAAATTCCACCTCCCCTCCTGCGACTCCGTCGCGGACATGAAGGCATCGAACAGGCAGGAGGCGCACGCCAAGCGCAGCGTCCTCGTCTCCCAGGGCTACGAGCCCTGCGGCAAGTGCAACCCCTAGGAACCAAGCATGGAGAACAGGCAGACACCGACGTTGCGTAGAGTCCCAATCGTTATCGCCATGGCCATGGCTGTGGCCTTGCTGCTCTGCTCCTGTGCAGCACAGAGGGGCGAATGGTCATTCGAGAAAGACGATTCGCTGCCGGTGCTTTGCATGGAGGTCTCAGGCGGAAACGTCGTCGCGATGGTCGGAGCCGGATGGAAGGCGCAGGACGGGTGGATCCAGGTCCAGCTGTCCGGCGGCTCGGTCCCTGGAAAGGAAATCGATGCGGTCGAGCAAGACGGGGGCACCATGCGCGTGAGGATCGCCAGCAAGGGACAAGTAGAGACGATGGACATCTCGCTCAGCGAATGGCGAATCACGGGCGGTGAAACAGCGGAAATCAAACGTGTTGTCATCGTTGAGAACGGGTCTGAAACCGAAGCCCAGCGCGCTGTTTGACAAGACGACAGTGTCGCCGAACTGTCGCGACAGTGTCGTTTGAGGTACGGAAAGCTAAGATAGGAAATGAACGCTATAGACCGAATCACATATTGCTTGAGTCTACCGTTTACCAGGTCTAAAGCAGAGGAACTTGATGAATACGTGTGCTGTCTGGAAGCCACTGGGCATTGCCCTTTGCTCAAAATGAAGAGGCACAAGATCAAGGCTTTATCCATTCCGATAGCGGCGCTGAGCAGAAACGACCCGAGCTATTGCCTCTACATAGCTCAACTTCTGCTTTCCGATGACCCGAAATACGATGGGTTCAAAATTGTCCCGCAGCCCTACAACGGTCGCCATAGGCGTTGCGTGGCAAAAGTATTGAGGATAAAGCTATTCGGCAAAGTGCTTAGAGAGACAGAAGAAACTCAAGCATGACCATAGGAATGCTCCTTGGCCCAAAGCATGCCCACGACGATGTAGCCACGGTCCATGAAAAGAGGCGCGGCTGGGTCTGCATTGACTACCTGAGGGCGGTTTAGTACAATCAATTGCGCTGAAACCGCCGACGCCTCTGGAGACAAGCGAAACATGGCGGTAGCGAAGAGGGCATGAATGCCCCGATCCGCAGAAGAGGCCCCGAGAGGGGCTTCTTTGGTTTCGCGGGGAAAATGGGCAATCGAATGGGGCACCTGAATGGAGCAATATACTTCCGTCCTGCGAAGCCCTGTCGAAGATCCTCCAAGCATGGGCAGCCATGGCTATGCGCTGATCGCTTCGAGAACTTGGGAGATGTCGTCCAGGATCTGGACTCCAGGCTTTCCGATGAAACGCGACGGCCAGGAAACGGCAGGGTTCTCAGCGCATGACCTCATTATGAACAAGGGCCTTCCCATGCGGAGGCACGCTTTTGCTTGATGAAGGACCCCACTTCTGTCGGGCGCCTCGACGACAACGGTGGCATCGGAGATGGCTGCCATCAGCTCGTTCCGTTCAGGGAAGTAGTTGCGCTTGGATGTGAACGGTTGGATCTTGTACTTGTAGAAAGGAACCTGGCTCAGGAGGAGGTTGCGCTCGGCGACCCAGTCTTGAAGCTGCCTGTTCTCCCTGGGATAGTACTCGTCGATAGGCGTGCCGATCACGCCGATTATCCGGCCTTTGCCGTTGCTTTGGGCCACGGCCTTCGCCGCTGCAGTGTCAACGCCCTTCGCGAGACCGGTGACTATCGTCACGTCTGCTCCTATGAGCTTCTTCGCTGCGGCATGGGCCCTCGACATGCCCGCATCGGATGCCTCCCTTGCGCCGACTATCGAGACGTTCTTCGACTCCACAAGGCCCAGATCGCCACGATAGTACAGCACAGGCGCGGGCCTTGCCGAGTCCTTGAGCTTCTCGGGCCAACCGTATGCGCCGTTCACGACAAACGAGCATTTGCCAAGCTTGGAGTCGATGTAGGCAGTCATCTTGTCGTAGTCGCCTTCAACGCCGAAAAGACCAGCACTCTCTTTGAGCAGATAGCTTGGGAGGATGCCCTTCTTGACAGTCGCATCCGAGAGCTTCTTCAGGCTCTCCCCTTTTCGCGAGTAAAGGTACTCATATGCCAGCAGTTCCTCGTATGGCGAGACGGTCGTCCTCATGATGTCGTCCAGGATAAGCTGTTGGGCGCTCATGGAGAATCCCGCCTTTCAAAGTCGATTTCGCTGCTGAGAGTCAATGCCTTGGTTGACGGTTAAACCTTATCGCAGGTTACACTAGGTATACCCTACTGTAACCAATCAGAAGGATCGATCACGCAGAGCGGAGGGCATCCAGGATCGCGGGCAGGAGGCGCTCGGTCAGGTAGGCGTCGTCGAAGGGCTCCTCGCTGCCGAGGCCCAAGAGGTGGTCGACGATCGCCCATTGGGTTGGGGTCAGCTCATGCTCTGCGTGGGAGCCCGCGAAATACGTGCAGAGCTCGCACCAGTCGTCTGGGTCGTTGAAGGGCTCGTTTTCCATAGGGTGCATTCCTTCTCTTGGGGTTTCAAGGGCTCCCGCGCCTGGAGCAGGGCGGTTGGCAAGCAAACGGTAAACCGCGGTAAAGGCGGATGGATCGGATAGGTACGGATAGATCCGCTGCGAACCGCAGAAATCGAACATCGAGTCGGTTCGCAACCGCTTCCGTCTCAGGGACAACGCGGTGCGAGGCGGATAAACAGGTTTTGGGTCTCGCCTCACCTTAGAGAACCAGAAAAGCGCTCGAGGAAGGCGCGCAATGCACACCTTCCGAGCGCTTCGCTGGCACTTATTCTAACGAATCGATGCTTGTGGTCAAACGCGCTCCGCACTTTCTTAAGGCCTATAGCCTCAGAACGCCGCAAGTGCCATGAGGCAAACGGGCGGATGGTCTGAAAACAGACAAAGCAAACCATGGTTTAGACGTTTGTAGCGTAAAGCGTCTCAGGCGATCTTCCTCAGGCAGTCGGCGATGCGATCGGCGAGGTAAGCGCTCACGAAGCCGCCTTTCTCCAGATAGGCGGCGAGATGCATGGTGCCGTTAAGGCCGGGGCACGCCTTGTTGACTTTCTGCAAGCCCATATGGGAAGCGAGCCTGTCAACGCCATCGTAGGTGAGGCTGTGGATCTCCTCAAGGAGCATGAGGATCCTGGTCCTCTCACTGTCCCCGTATTCCGGGCACGTCCATGGAAGGGGGGCTTTGCCAGGCGTCGGAGGCAAGGAATGAGACGATTGCCAGGCGATGTACTCATCGTGCGTCGGGCATGCCCGCTCTATCGGCGTTGCGCAGCGCAGCGCAAGGTGCACTTCCCTGGCGGTCTCGTACGGTGCCCACTCGCCAGAGGCGTATGCGGACGCCGCGGCAATGCCGCCTGGAACGAAGCGGAGCGCATCGTCTGCCAGCCCTTGGGCTTCGAGCGCGTCCAGCTCGTCCAGCATGTAATCAGAGAGCTCTTCAGGGGCGAGGCCCCAGCGAGGGCCTTCGGCATTAGAGTCGGACGAAGCGCCCGAATCGACGTCCGCCCAGTCGGCTAGGTAGCGCTCGATCGCATCGCGGTCCCAGCTCGAACGAACCTCCATATCGCCGTGGAGGTAAGCCTTGAGCCTGGAGCGGTCGAGCTCCATCAACGTTGCGGCCAGGCTGACGCCGACAGAGGACCTGCCGGTGGAGGGGTCGTATCCGATGGCGGACCTCAAATCGTCGAGGAGCTTTGAGTTGAAGTACCTGTAGACCTTTGCGACGGTCCTGCTCTGCGCAGACTTGCCGCCTTCCAGAT
>OLPG01000346.1_pt1 | contig 47522 bp, 51 predicted proteins | sample 1672311 | NCBI WGS metagenome assembly OLPG01 (sample SAMEA3136670, study PRJEB25190) | human gut metagenome | biome: human gut; feature: human-associated habitat; material: faeces | place: Austria | collected 2013 | reverse complement strand
TCGACGACCAACGTAACTGGAGAAGGAACCAGTAGTACTCCATACATAATAAGTACTTAATTCCGGACACTTTTGATTAAACCTAGATAAATAAAGGGTTTGCGAGCGTATAAATTTGACCAAGCATAACTTATTGATATATTAATTTGGGCTGGTTTTGATAAATTTGAATATAAAAAACTGCAATATTTTTCAAAAATGAAATTTTATTGCAGTTTTTTTCATGACAAAAAGTGTCAAATGATAATTTAACATAAAAAGTAAAGCAAAATTTTATATAAATAATAAGTAGAGCTGCATGTTCGTCTTAATTTTATAATTTATATAAGAATTAAAACATCTTCAAAAGATAGTAAGACCTAAATTAAATATAGATAATATATGAATGGGTTTACCGTTTTTGTTATTTTTAACGTATCTAATGTTAAGATATTTTTTAACAAGAGCATAATTTTTAGTATAGTCAATTGCAAGAATACTAAGTCAAAGCCCAGCAAAACAAATAATGCTGTATAAATTTTCAAAAGTATGAAGGTTTCTAGTTCTAGTTTTTTTTAAATTGAAACCATTGGATTTTTGAGATTTAAAAAACATTTCAATACCACCAAAACGATGTGAATATTCACGGATTGCTTGATTAGGTTCAATATTAGATAAAATAAACCATGGATCATCGATTTGATTACCTCTGCCAATTGATAAATTGCATTTAAAATGATGTTTGCCAACTGAAATATTTTTATAATATAAAGCATGATATTTTTGGACAGTTAATTTTGAAAGTTTTTTGTAAATGTAATGTTTTTCTTTTTTATCATAGATTAGAACTCTTTAAATCAGAATTAACTTTAGCTCTGATACAGAAAAAATGACATTTTTTATGAATATGACGCATAAGGGCAAAATTACAAAACCACCTATCATCAAGAAAAGTGATAGGTGCATTGATACATGATAAAAGAACAATAACATAATCGATTGCTTCAATGATAACTTTTTAAGAAAATAAAAATTTTCTATCATCATCATTAATGTCATAATGACCGCTTCTTATATCTTTATTATTAATAAAGTGGATAGGGATAGATTGTTTACCGATTTTCAAAGTAAACATTAAAGTAACAAAGTCGTCATTAGTATACATGTGATTTAAAATAACAACTAGTTTATTGTGTTTTAAAGCACCAATTTTTTTGATAATTTTCTTAACTACAACTTTAAAGAATTTGATACCAACAAATTTGTGATTATTGAGAAACCTCCATATTTTCTTTTCAATAGAAGAATGATTTGTTAAAAGAGAATCGTCAATATAATTCTTTATTAAATCTAAATTTGTAATATTTTCGGCATTAATAGCAGCCATAATTAAACGTGATAAAACCTTTAATTGAGGTTTAGAAAATTTAAAACTAATTTGACTAAAAAAATCATTCAAACCGATTGCAATATCCATTTCTTTATTATATAATTTATTCATAGAACGACTTCCTTTGCTAGTTTATGGTAAATTAATAATATCAAAAAGAAGTTGTTTTATCAATTTAGAAAGGTGAAAGAGTACAGACGATAAAAAGTGTTCTTTTAATATATTTAAAAAAGTGTCCGGAAGTAAGGTTGTAAATTAGTTTTAAAAATATTATCCTCGGGTAGTTCTTGCATACGGCTACCCGAGTTTTTAAAAATATTTTGTAAGGCTATTGACAAATTAAAATGTTGTGATAAAATTTACTAGTGTCTTAAGGTGATATTTATGGAAGATAAGAATATTTTTAATTCTATTAAAGAACTTGAAAAGGGGATTGTGCGTAAGATAATGAGTGAGACTTCACATGATGAAATGTTTAGTAAGCCAAGTATTGCTCAAATGCAAATCATTAAGTATATTCTAAAACATGTTGGAAAGACTATTTATCAAAGAGACTTAGAAGAAGTATTTAACTTACGCCGAGCAACAATCTCTGGTATTTTAAAGACTATGGAAAAAAATAATGTTATAATAAGAGTGTGTGACCCTAACGATGCTAGAGGTAAAATTGTTATATTAAGTGATGATGCTAAGAAGTTCTTTAAAGAGAAAGAAACCTTATTTAAAAAACTAGAAACTGTTCTTAAAAAAGATATTTCTAAAGAAGAATTAGAAACATTTTATAAAGTTATCTTAAAGATGCGAGATAATATAAATAGAAAGGATTAATATGTTTAAGTTATTTAAAAATCTAAATAAAAAAGATATTTTTTGTATATTTTTATGTGTACTTTTTATTGTGTTCCAGGTTTGGCTTGATTTAAAAATTCCTGATTATATGTCAGCAATTACCAGATTAGTTCAAACTGAAGGAAGCAAGATGAGTGAGATTTTAACACAAGGTGGTTATATGCTTCTTTGTGCCGGTCTCTCACTTATTGCAGCAATTATAGTAGGTTACTTTGCTGCATATGTTTCATCTTCATTTTCTAAAAATGTTCGTGGTAAATTATTTAATAAGACACTTGATTTTAGTTTAAATGAAATGAAAAAATTTAAAGCTAGTAGTTTAATTACAAGAACTACAAATGACATTACCAATGTTGAGATGTTTTTAGGTGTTGGCCTTCAAATGCTTATTAAAGCTCCAATTACTGCAGTATGGGCAATCTTTAAAATATTAAATAAAGGTAAAGAGTGGAGTATTGCTACAGGTATTGGTGTAGTTATTCTACTTCTAATAATTGGTTTATTATTAATATTAGTATTCCCTAACTTTAAAAAAGTTCAAAAACTTATTGATAATATTAACGAACTTACTAGAGAACAACTTAAAGGTATTCGTGTAATTCGTGCATTTAATGCCGAAACTTACAGTGAAAATAAGTTTGCTAAAGGCAATAATGATTTAACTAAACTTCAAATGTTTAACCAAAAAATGATGGGAATATTAAACCCAGGAATCTACCTTATTATGCAAGGCGTATCATTATCAATTTATATAATTGGTGCTTATCTAATTAACGAAGCAAGTATGATGGATAAAATGACTGTCTTTAGTAACATGGTAGTATTTTCTAGTTATGCAATGCAGGTTATTTCATCATTCTTAATGTTAGCCTTTATCTTTATTTTGTACCCTAGAGCAGAGGTATCAGCAAATAGAATTAATGAAGTATTAGATACTGATAGTTCCATTTTAGATGGAAATGTTACTAAACATAATGATGTTAAGGGCAAAATCGAATTTAAACATGTATCATTTAAATATCCCGATAGTGAAGAATATATGCTAGAAGATATTAGCTTTAAAGCAAAAAAGGGTGATACAGTAGCATTCATTGGATCAACAGGTAGTGGTAAATCTACTCTTATTAATTTAGTACCTAGATTTTATGATGTTACTAGTGGTGAAATCCTAATTGACGATATTAACGTTAAGGATTATAACCTTAAAACACTTCATGAAAAGATAGGTTACGTTCCTCAAAAGGCGGTTATCTTTAACGATAGCATCATGAATAATATTTTATATGGTGACGCAGGTAAAAAACTTACTAAGGAAATGGGAATTGAAGCATCTAAAATAGCTCAAGCTGATGACTTTATCACAAAGATGGAAAAAGAATACAACTCACATATTGCTAGTGGTGGAACTAACGTATCAGGTGGTCAAAAACAAAGAATATCCATTGCAAGGGCAATAGCTAGAAAACCAGAATTTTATATATTTGACGATTCATTTAGTGCACTTGACTATAAGACAGATTATATTTTAAGAAAAGCTTTAAAAGAAAGTACCAGTGATGTTACTAGTTTAATAGTTGCTCAAAGAATAGGTACCATTAAAGATGCTGATTTAATAGTAGTCTTAGATAATGGTAAATGTGTGGGAATGGGTACTCATAAAGAACTATTAAAGAGTTGTGAAGTCTACAAAGAAATTGCTTATTCTCAGTTATCAAAGGAGGAGTTAGAAAATGCCTAAACATGGTGGTGGAAATCCTAATGATAAACCAAACAATTTTAATCTTGCAGTAAAAAAATTAATGCATTACTTAAACAAATACAAATTTAGAATAATATTTGCTCTAATCTTTAGTGCATTCAGTAGTGTCTTAGCTATCATAAGCCCTAAAAGATTAGAAAAGTTAATCAATATAATTATTGCTGGAATTATTACTGGAATAGATATAGATAAAGTTAAAGAGATCATGTTTGCTCTCATTATTATATACGTTCTTAGTGCAATATTTGATTATCTAGAAAAGTATTTAATGGTAGATGCTACTAACAAGTTTGCTAAAGAACTTAGAGAAAAAATAAGTCATAAGATTAATAAATTGCCTCTTAAATATTTTGATACTCATACTAGTGGTGACATTCTATCAAGAGTTACTAATGATATAGACACAGTAAGTCAAAACTTAAATAACAGTTTAGGCACATTTGTAAGTGCAATTACCCTTTTAGTTGGTTGTTTAATTATGATGTTTAAAACGAACTGGATTATGGCTTTAACAAGTATTTTCTCATCTATTATTGGATTAGTCTTAATGATGATAATTCTTAGTAAAGCTCAAAAATACTTTGTAATGAGACAAGAAGAGTTAGGTAAACTTAATGGTCATATAGAAGAAATCTATTCATCACAAACATTAGTAAAAGCATATAATGGCGAAAAGAATGCTTGGGATAAATTTGCAAAACTTAACGAAAACGTTTACACATGCAACTTAAAAAGTGAATTTTTAGGTGGTATGATGCCATCAATAATGGGATTTATTGGTAACTTTGGTTACGTAGCAGTATGCGTTGTTGGAGCTCTTCTTACTATGAAAGGCACAATATCTTTTGGCGTTATAGTAGCATTTATTATGTATGTAAGACTATTTGCAAACCCGCTTAGTCAAATAGCACAAAGTTTAAATAGTATGCAATCAGTAACTGCAGCTAGTGAAAGAGTATTTGAGTTCCTTGAAGAAAAAGAAATGACTGACGAATCTAAACTTAAAGGAAAACTTAATCCTAAAAAAGTTAAAGGAAATATTGAGTTTAAACACGTTAAGTTTGGTTATGATGATGAAAAACTAATTATTAAAGACTTTAGTGCTAAAGTTAAGCCAGGAGAAAAAATTGCAATTGTTGGCCCAACTGGTGCTGGTAAAACGACAATGGTTAATTTACTTGAAAAGTTCTACGAAATAAATGACGGCGACATCACAATCGATGGCGTTAGTATCAAAGACCTAAAAAGAGAAAACATTCACGATTTATTCATTATGATCTTACAAGATACATGGCTATTTAATGGAAGTATTCGTGATAACATTAAGTATAATAATAATGCCACTGATGAAGAAATATGGAATGCCCTAAAAGTTGTTGGTGCTGAGCACTACGTTAAAAGTCTTCCAAAAGGCTTAGATTATGAAGTAGGAGATAGTGAAAATATCTCTGCTGGTCAAAGACAACTTCTTACAATTGCTAGAGGTATGATTAAAGATGCACCATTCTTAATCCTTGATGAAGCAACTAGTAATGTTGATACAAGAACAGAAGAACTAGTTCAAAAAGCAATGGATAAACTTACTAAAGGAAGAACATCATTTATTATAGCTCATAGATTATCGACAATTAAAAATGCTGATCTTATATTAGTTATGAAAGATGGTAATATTATTGAGCAAGGAAATCACAATGAATTACTAAAACAAAATGGTTTCTATGCAGATCTATATAATTCACAATTTAGTGATATTACTGAATAAAGGACAAATTAGTCCTTTTTTTGATACTTATTTGACACATTTTAAGTTCATTACCGTTCATTCGTTTGACTGAAAAAAAGGCGTGTGTTAGAATATTTTTTGCTTGGTAAAAAAGGGAGGTTTATAATGAAAAAAACTATAAAAAAATTAAGTGCAGAACTAGATGATAATAATAAATTAGTAAATAATGTTGGCTTAAAACTTTCCGAAAATAATATTCCTCTAAATGAACTTGGAAGTTTAAAAATGGAATTAAACAAAGCTATTAGTGAAAATCAAAGAATTAATGACAAAATTGATGAAGAACTAGATAAAAATGAAAAAGAAACTGTTAAAAGATTTATTGTAGGAATTATTGTAGCACTTATAATCTTTATAATGTGTCTTATAAATAGGCCACTAGCAGTATTATTTTTACTAATTAATGCAAGAATATTAGGTAAGAATTTATTTGATGTAGATTATAAGAGTTTGCAAAAGATGAAAACGCAAGAATATGAACAAAAGATAAAAATTACTAGATTAAAAAAAGAAATTGAAACAAAAACTTTTCATAGCAAAAAAGTAATAGACGAAAAAGAATGGTCTGGTAGAGAACTAGAAGCCATTTTTGATAACGCAGTAAACTGTGTTGAAGGACTTCTAAGTGGCAAAGATATTAAGATTGAGTCTGCTCTATTAAAAGCGGTAGTCCTAGAACTGCTTAAAGATGATAATTACCCAAATGCGACTATCTCAGAGCTGGTTAATATTAGACGCCAACAATTAGATACCCCACCAGTACTAAAAAAATTTAAAACTAATTAAAGGAAGAAAATTATGAAAAAAGCATATAAATCACTAACAAAGAGTTATGAAGAAAGTGAAAGAAAATTAAATGATATAAGTTATGAACTATATGGTAAGAACCTATCTTTAAAGGAACTTGGAAAGTTAAGCCTATCTTTAAATGAAAAGATGAAAGATAACGAAAACTTAATATATGAAGTTATAAACATGATTGAAAGTTATAATAAAGGAGCATCACGAAATATTTTAATCTGTACCATACTATCATTAATAAGTATTGGAATATGTTTTATCAATTTACCAATTGGACTAGTACTTACTGCATTAAGCGTTGTCTCTGTATATAAATATAAAGGATGCACCGAAGTAGAACAACTTAATGAACTACTTTTAGAACTTAATGGACAGAAAAGCAGAATAACTAGTTACAAAAATAAAATCATTGAAAAAGTAAAAAGTGCCAGTAAAAATATAAATAATGATGTGTGGGTGGGCGAAGAACTTGAAATGCTTTTTGACTTATCAGTTAGATATGTTGAAATGTTACTTGATGGTGCTGAACCAGATCTTGAATCGCCATATATTGAAATGATTGTAAAAGAACTTTTAAAAGATGAAGACCATCCAAACGCAAGTATTACCGAATTATTAGAACTAGCAAAAGAAAAAAGAAGCAAAGAAATGGTACTTAAAAAGGCATTTACAGAATAATAAACAAGAGGAGATGAATTATGAAGAAGGAAAATATTGCAAAGACACATGAAAAAAAACTTAAGAAAATCGATTCAAACTTAGAAGAGATTTATAAAAAATTATATAGTTTAGATGTACAAAATAGTGATCTTACTAGTATAAGTAATAATCTAAATGAACTTCTTAGAGAAAATGAACACTTAAAAGAAAACCTTAACAATGATATAACTAAGACCATAAAACAATCTCATAAATCATACCTTGCATACGCAGTACTTACCTTATTAGTGTTAGGTAGTAGTTTTATAAATTTTGGCCTAGCAATTATATTATTATCCGCTGAACTTGGTATGATAATAAAAAGCATAGGAAACACAACCATAACTGATTTAGAAGCAATCAAGGATAGTACTGGACTTCAAAACTATCGCATCCATAGATACCAAAAAAATGTTTCAAATAGAATGAAAATGAGAAGCAAAGAAATTGATGACAGTGAAGTATTTGGAATAAATTTTAATGATGCTTACGAAAAAGCATTAGAATGTGTTAGACTTTTACTTGATGGCAGCAGTATTAATATTGGGAATCCCCTAGTAAAAAGTATTGTTAAGGAACTTTTAAAAGATGAAAACTATCCTAATGCAAGTATTGAAGAACTAGTCGAACTAAAAAGAAGTAAAATGAATAAGTACGTAGCCTTAGAAAAACATTTAAACTAAGTTAATTAACCCATTATCATGAAAACAGGAACAATTGGTAAGAACAATCATTATAAATCTCGCTCAAAGAACTAGAATCATCAGTTAAGATGGTTAAATTCCAATAAAACTGATATTTATTTAAAATCAAATACATTATATGAAAAATATATAAAAGGATTACTACCGCAAAATGTCATAAATAGATGCTGAAATTTTAAACTATTAGAAGAAAAGTGTAAAGAATATAATACTGTTTTAAGTTAATGCATTGCTGACTTTTTATTTGACATAAATACACTTACGAGTTATAATATACGAACAATTTTATGGGGGTATTATGAAAAAAATATTTATAAGTAAAAAAAATATGCTACAAATTTTAGACAGAAGTTGCGATGAAATAGAGAAAGAAATAGATTCAGTAAGTGGAAATTTATATGCCGGAAAAACTTTTACAAAAGAAGAATTATTAAGCATGAATTGCAAGTTAAATGATACTTGTGAAGGAATAAATGAAGTCGCTGATACTGTTGAATACATGTCTAAAACAGGAAATCAAACTTACAAAACCTTTAAACTTGGATTTAAAATAGGCACCGTGCTAAACATTATCTTATTTCTTTTAGGTAGTCCATTTTTTGCAATCTTTTTAGAACTAATCGAGTACAGATTACTAATCGGTGCTGATTATGCGCACCAAGAAACCAACGATTACGTTCTAGCAATATCAAGTAGAGGTACAAAACTAGTTAGGAGAATCGAAAACTACCAAAATACAATTAACATAAAAATTAAAAAGAGTTTAGAAGTCAAGGAAGAACTTGACCAGGATGAAGAAAAAAATGCTAAATTTGATGCCGCTTTAACTCTTACAGATTATCTATTACGTGGATATGAACTTGAAGGTGGGGATCCAGAAATACTTGATCTTGTCAAAGAAATTCTAATAGAGGGTGGAGCCGAAGGCGAAACTTTAGGAGAACTAATAATTAGCATGAGAGCAAAATTAAAATCTCTTGAAGGTGGCAAAACATTAAGCAAAGAATAATTTACGAAAAATGTGTAAACAAACGCATTTTTTTATTTTCTTAAAATTTTGCTATTGCAAGTTTTATAGTATTATTGTAATATTATGGTAGACAGTGGCATGATGTGGAAGAAAGTGGGGGACTTTATATGCTAATGGGAGAGTTTCATCACAACATTGATGACAAAGGCAGACTTATTATTCCAAGTAAGTTTCGCTATGAATTAGGTGAAAAATTTGTTGTAACTCGTGGTCTTGAAAACTGCTTATTTGTCTACTCTTTAGAAGAGTGGTCAAAGATAGTATCACGTTTAAAAACATTACCATTTACTAATAAAGATGCCCGTAACTTTACACGTTTCTTCTTATCTGGTGCTGTAGAATGCGAGTTCGACCGTCAGGGCCGAATAAACATTACCTCCCCACTCGTTCGTTACGCCGGTTTAACTAAAGAATGCGTTATAATCGGCGCTAATGACCGATTAGAAATATGGTCTAGTGAATCTTGGGAGAAGTTTTTCACTGACAATGAAGTAGCTGTTGCAGACATAGCAGAAAATCTATTTAAGGCGGATGGTTATGAAACATTATAGTGTACTTAAAAACGAACTTATCGAAGGATTAAACATTAAGCCTGATGGAATCTATGTTGATGCTACTCTTGGTTATGCTGGCGATTCTAAAGAAATCTTAAAAAGAATAAAAAGGGGCTTTCTTTTCGCCTTTGATCAAGATACTGATGCAATAAGTTACAGCACCAAAGAACTATCACAAATTGGGGATAATTTTAAAATATTTTATAGTAATTTCAAAGATTTGAAAGAACATTTATTAAGTGAAAACATAAACGGAGTAGACGGCTTTGTCTTTGATTTAGGATTATCTAGTCCGCAGATTGATGAAAAAGAACGTGGTTTCTCATTCATGAGTGACGCAGCATTAGATATGCGTATGGATAAAAATGGTAAACTTACCGCTAAAGATGTTGTAAATAACTACTCCTTAGATGAATTAACACGCATTTTTAGGGAATATGGCGAAGAAGATTTTTCTAGACCAATTGCTAAAAACATTGTAAGTTCTAGAGAAAATAAACCAATAGAGACAACAATGGAACTAGTTAAAATTATTGAAGAAAGTGTGCCCAAAAAATACTTTGTAACAAAACATCCAGAAAGACAAATCTTTCAAGCAATTAGAATAGAAGTAAATGATGAACTTAACATTCTAGAGTCTAGCCTAAAAGATGCAGTAAACCTTTTAAACAAAGGTGGTAGCATATGCGTAATAACATTCCACTCATTAGAAGATAGAATTGTTAAACAAACATTTAAAAGTTTAAGTGAAATATCACCACTGGTTAAAGGACTACCAGTCATTCCAGAAGAGTATAAACCACTTATTAAATTAATAAATAAAAAGCCAATTCTTCCGAGCAAAGAAGAACTTGCAGAAAATAGCAGATCAAGAAGTGCTAAATTAAGAATAATAGAGAGGTTATAATGAAAAAGACAAGAAAAAGGGTAAAATTATGTGGCGTCGATAGACTAATGATAATGGTAATTGCATTACTAATTGTATTCACCCCAGTTTTAGTTGTTTATTCTAAAAGTACTTTATCAGAAAGTAACATTGAACTTGAGCGCATCAAAAGAAAAGTTGAAAAACAAGAAAGCATTAATGAAAGTGTTGCAATGAAGATAAACGAACTTGCTAGTCTTTCTAATATTCAAGACGTTGCAAAAGAACATGGATTAGATTATAATAATGATAATATAATTGTAGTTAAATAGGTTGTGGTAATCATGGTTAAAGGAAAATATAATAGATTGTTTCAAACATGTTCTTTAATTGTGGTTATCCTTTTATTTGCTTTAATAATAGGCAAACTTTTTTATGTGGCAGTAAGTCCAACAGTTGATGGTGTAAACCTAAAAAAATTCGCATTATCAAGAACAACTGCTACCAAAACAATAACCGCAAATCGTGGAACTATCTATGATAATATGGGCGAAGTTCTAGCACAAGACGTTAGAAGTTACACAGTTATTGCTTACTTATCATCAAGTAGAACAACCGACCCAGATAAACCATATCACGTAGTAGATAAAGAAAAAACCGCAGAACTTCTAAGTCCTCTCATCAACATGACTAAAGAATCCATCTTAGCATTACTAAACAGAGATGCTTATCAAGTTGAACTAGGTCCTGGCGGAAGAGGTATCACTGAACTAGTTAAACAAGAAATTGAAGCTTTAGACTTACCAGGAATTGACTTTATAAAAAGTAGTAAAAGGGACTATCCATATGGAGACTTTGCTTCCTATATTATTGGCTATGCTAAAAAAAATGATAATGATGAAATTGAAGGTGAGATGGGAATTGAAGGTAAGTATAATAGCAGTCTAAAAGGAACTAATGGCAAAATAACTTATCAAAAAGATGCTTACGGTTATCGAATTGCAAACACGCCAACATATGAAGAAAAGGCTAAATCAGGAGTAGATATTTATCTTACACTTGATAGTAACATTCAAATGTATTTAGAAAATGCCATGGCAACCGTAGAAAAAGACGGAGCAGAGTGGGCTTCAATCACTGTCGCCGATGCTAAAACAGGTGCTATTGTCGGTTCAGCAACTATCCCGTCATTTAATCCAAACACCTTAAATATTACAAACTATAATAGTCAGCTTACAAGTTATACTTATGAACCAGGAAGTACTATGAAAATATACTCATTTATGGCTGCTATAGAAGAAGGTATTTATAAAGGCGATGAAGAATACACCTCTGGTAATATTATCGTTGATGACTATAAAATCAGTGACTGGAATACTACTGGATGGGGCAAAATAACATATGATACAGGTTTTACCTACTCATCAAATGTTGCTGCAGTTAATCTAGCACAAGCTCTAGGTAAAGAGAAATTATTAAATTATTATGAAAAGTTTGGCTTCGGAACAAAAACTGGAATTGAACTACCAAACGAATATAATGGTCAAGTAGAAGCAGTGTATGAGTCTGAACTTGCTAGTATCTCTTATGGCCAAGGTATGACAACAACACCAATCCAAAATATTCAGGCCCTAACAAGTCTTGCAAATGGTGGAGTAGTTCTAAAACCATATATTATAGAAAAGATAGTTGATACCAACACCGGTAAAACAACCTATGAAGGTAAAAGAACTGATATAGGTAGAGCAGTAAGTTCAAGCACAGTAAACAAAATGATTGAACTTATGGACATAACGGTTAATACCAATGACCCAATAGCAACAGGTAAAAGATATGCAACTGACTCTGTAAGACTAATTGGTAAAACTGGTACTGCCCAATATGCCCTAGCAAATGGTAAATACTCTAGTGGTAACTACAACAACATTCGTTCTTTTGCAGGAATGTTTCCTAAAGATAATCCAGAGTATGTTATTTATGTAAGTGCCAAAAAATATATGGGCGGCGCTAGTGGTTTTGCAAGTATGGTTAAATCTGTTGTTGAATCAATTGCTAAATACAAAAATTTAGATACTAGAGACACAGATAAGGACCTATCAAAAATTATTAATCTAACTAGTTATATAAATAAAGATGTAACTGCTAGTAAAGATCAACTAACTAATTTAGGACTTAACGTAGTAGTTATTGGAAATGGTGAAAAAATAGTTAACCAGTATCCTAAAAAAGGTGAAAATATTTTAAGCGGAAATAAAATTTTCTTAGTAACAGACTATGCAGAAGTAACTATGCCAAATATTATTGGCTGGAACAGTAGTGATGTAAGAACATTTGCAAATTTAATAAATTTATCTTATACTATGAATGACTATGGAAAAGTCACTGCTCAAAGCATACCCGAAGGCACCATATTAGATAGTGCTAGTATGTTAGAAGTAACTTTAGGAGGTTTATATGGCAAAGAAAAAGCAGGATAATAAAGAACAAGAAACTAAACAAGAAAACAAATTTTTGAAATTTTTAAAGAATTTCTTTAACTCATGGCAACCACTACTAATAGTATTAATCTTAGTAATTGCTGGTTTGCTTATGTTTATTAATCATCTAATGCACGCCACAAAAACTTATATGTTTAACGGTTCAAATGATTATGTAAGAATCTTAAATGGTGTAACAGTCATAAACGATTCTCTAGCAATATTTGAAGGTAGTGATGTTGATTTCATCTACGAAAAAGATATCATGGTAACAAAATATAAAATTGGTTATTATGTCAAAGTAGATGGAAAACTTTCACCAATATCTGTAATAAGCGGTGAAGATGAGGAAGCCTTATCTTTAACAAAACTACTAGAAGGTGGAACATCATTTAACGTAATCGAATCAGTATCTAATGAACATTATTTTTCTAAAGAAAACGTAGATGCTCTTAAAGATGGATTATATTTTGTTATCGAGTTTACTCCTAAAAAAGGTGATGAAGTAAAACTAGAGACAAAACTTGATATCAGTGATATGAGCAAATAGCAACTGCAAGAAAACACTAAAATTATAAAAAGTTTGCAATCATTTGCAAACTTTTTAAATATAGAATACAATTTGATATCCATATGTAAAAAAATAATGCCTTGCTTTTTAAATAATTTTTTTGTATTATTATAGTAGGTGAGAGTATGAATAAACGTAATAAAACATTATTTTATATAATTGGCGTCCTTATTATAGCAATTATTGGAATAACAATATCATATGCCTTCTTTACAAGCGGTATGAGTTCTGGAGAAGATAATACAAGTATTACAAGTAATGCTGGAGTTATGAAAATAGTCTATGATGGTGGTAATAAAATAACTGCCAATAAACTTCTTCCAACTGACAAAGCATTTGCTACTAAAGTATTTACAGTAACCGGAACTAACACGACAAAAGAAATTAACATGCCATATGAAGTTAAACTAGTTGTAGATAATAATACATTTAAAAGCCCAATAAGTTATACATTAGCTGGTGAAAACACTGGAAGTAATGGAACCATTATTAGTGATATCCCAGAAACAGACATAACCGGTTCATCTGTTACTCTAGGTACTGGTTCATTTAAAAATGCTAGTAGTAAAGTTCATACTTATACATTAAAACTATTTTATAAAGATACAAATACCGACCAATCAGCAGATATGGGAGCAAACATCAAAGTTCATATAGAAGTTACTGGAACAAAAGGTGCGTAACTTCTTTTTTCTTGCATAAATTATACTAGGTGATTTATGTGAATGATGAATTATTCAAAAAAGTTGAAAAGAAAACTAAAGTAAAAAAAGGGGATATTATTTCCTTAGCTCAAATGGTTAACGATAATGGTCTAAAAGACGAAAAAACTTTAAGACATGTTATAAGTGAATTAAGTTCAATGACTGGTAAAAAAGTAGATAAAAACTTAGAAAATAAAATAATAAATGCAGTCATGGAAGATAAGGTACCAAAAACACTAGATAATATGTTCTAAAAATGATAAACTATATTTATAGTAAGGGTTGATATAATGAATATAAAAACAGATATTTTAAATTATTACATGCATGAATTAACAAGTGAAGAACTAGCAAATTTCGATAACTTAACCGAAGAAAATATTAGACTAATCGTAAATAGAATTTGGCATAACTTTTTAAGTAGTGACTTTAAATTAGGTGAAAGTTTTAAATTTCTAGGTACATTTCTAAGTCCAATCGAACTAATCGAAGATGATAATATAATGGGTAGAAATGAAGGCTATATAAGATTAATATCTAGTGAAGACCTATCATTTACAGCAGATGAAATGAACCTTATTACAGATATAGACTGGACAAAAACTAAAAAACTATATTTACCAATACACTTCAAAGGAAAAAGTTTCTATATTAAAGGTGGGCTTAATTTTAAAGCTCTCATGGTAGCAAACTATGGGGAAGGAGTAATTAGCCCAGCAGTTGATTATGCAAAAGATAATCCCCTAAATCTTCCTTTTTATAACTTAGATTTAAGATATTATGGTGTAGAAACCAAAATCGACTATGACAAGATAGTTTTAGACGTTATTTGTTATTACATAATTGAAGAATATCATACAATGGACTTTAAGTTAAGAAAAGAACTAATCAAAAAATATCGTAAATTCATAATTAGTTCTTATAGTTCAATGAAAGACTACTGTACAAGCGAAGAAATCTTAGAGTTTATGGTAAAACACATCAAACTAAAAGAAAAGAACATTGATAAACAAGCCCAAATATGATAAAATAACCCACATAAGTGGGGGGATAAATATGGCTTATATTAAAGCAGGAGTAATAAGTGAGCCATCTAAAATGTTAACAATACCCAATATATTTGACTTACCAAGTATTGGAGCAGGTCATGATGGGTATGTTTTTCATTTTAATGGTAAAGCAATCAAATACTTAAAATACACTCCTAAAATTAGAGAAGAAAAAGGATTAATGACTCTAGAAAAATTCGAAACATTAAAAGATGTTAAAACTAAAAGAATCATTATGCCAGAGGATGCATTTTACACCGAAGATGATGAATTTGCCGCATACACAATGCCTTTTGTTCATGATTACAGCAAAGAAATTGGAGCACTTAACATCTCACCAGGAGACTTCTATTATGGAGACTTTTTAGATGCCATCCTTGATTTAGAACAAGACTTTGAAGAACTAAATAAAGCTGGCGTAGTTGCTCGTGAAATAAACCGTGGCAGTTTCTTATACGATTTAGAATTTTTAAAAATGTGTGATATTGACAAATACCAAATTGGCGTTAAAAGACCAAATGAATTAAACCGCAACATGTTAAACTTCATAATTGCAAAAGTAATCTACTATCAAATATTAGAAGAAGGCGCAAATAAAGAAAAACTAAAAGCCCTAAATAACTGGATCAAAAAAACATGTCAAAGCAGCAACTTTGTACCTGACCTTAAAAAGAAACTAGAAAAAGAACCAACAAAATTAATAAATGAAGGCATTAATACTCTTTCAAAAACCTTATAATAATGTTATAGTATTATTATGAGAAAGATACATTTTAAAAACATAGAACTATTAAAGGTTAATAAATATTACTTTTCTAAAAGTGAAACAATCGAAGCAAGTGCTCTTTATGAAAATAAAAAAGTACCTGTAATCATCAAAGTTCAAAGATTTAATAAAAATGATATCACTAAAGAAATAGATATTCTAACCAAATTAAATGAAATGGACTTACCATTTAAAGTACCTAAAATATACGAAGTAGGTAAAATCAACAATAAAAATTATTATGTGTGTGAAAAAATAAAAGGGGATAACTTAAATTACATCATAAGAAAAAATTTTTACTATAGATATAACTACTTATTCGAATATGGTAAAAGCTTAGCCCTTATTCATAACATACCAGTATCCAATATGCTAGAAGCAAAAGAAAGAAATATAAATATAATTGACGACTCCAAAATAAACAACTTTAAAAAAGAAGAAGTAAAAGGTACTATATCATTTGTTCATGGTGACTATCACTTTGGTAATGTCTTATGGCAAGGCAAAAGAGTATCCGGAATAATTGATTTTGAGTATGCAGGTATTGGTATCAAAGAAAAAGATATTGCCTTTGCTCTAGCACTAAAACCTAAAATGCTATTTATGGATAACTTACTAGATATTGAAGCCTTCTTAAACGGCTATAAAAATATATCTAATTATAATATAGATGCTTTAATCTATTACTATAATCTATTCTTATTAGATGAATATAGTAAAATAAAAGATATTAAATTTAGAAATAAAATACTTAAACTATTAAAACTAACGAATGATATCAAAGACATTTAAAATAATTTGACACTTTAACTTACCTAGTATATAATTTTTATAGTAAGGTAAGTGATATTATGGAAGATAAAAACATTGAAAAAAATAAATCGAGACTCAAAATATATTATAGTTTACTTATTACTATAATCTGTATTATTGGAGTCTCTTTTGCTTGGTTTAGACTATACCTAAGTCAAAGTGAAAATAACACCCTCGCATCAAGAACATGCTTTAGTACAACCCTCACTGAAGAAACATCCAAGATAGCTTTAACTGATGAATTCCCCATAGTAGATGAAAAAGGACTAAAGAAAACTCCATTTACATTCACAGTAAAAAATAATTGCTCAAGCTATGTAAAAATGTATATTACTATAGATAGTACATACAGAACAAGTACAAGTTCATCATACTTAAAAGATGACTATATTAAAGTAAATCTATCACCAAAAGGAACAACCGATAATAACTCAGTAATCTTAGGAAAGCAATCTTTAACAGACTTAGATAATAATAGTAAAGGTTATATTTTAATAAACACTGGGCTTAAAGCAAATGAAGAAAAAAGTTACGATCTAAGAATATGGATGGACAGTGCTGTAACAGCAGAACAAGGTCTAAACAAAGCGTGGTCTGGTAAGATAGTAGTAGTTACTAGTGCAGCAGAATTACCTGCAGCACCTAATGGCTGGTATGATGCTAAAAGAGGTACATTACTTGCATCATTAAGAGAAAGCAATGAATTAAAAACACCACTTACAATGCCTGGGAGAGATGTTAGTGCCCATATATCAAATGATGTAGCAGGCACATCAACAACAAGTCTATCTTCAACGTATCAATCATATTATTTTACATATGGTACTGGATATGAATCAAATGGTAAAATGTTTAATCTTACAGGAGCAGCAGTAACAAGTGATACATATGCTAATTCTTATACAGACTTGATTGGTAAATATCTTGTAAGTTATAATGCAGCAAACAACGGTTCAAGTACAGCTGGCGAAATGAAAACAATTACTAAATTAAGTAGTGTATATTATGTTGTAGATGCTACAGCAAGTAGTTATACATACAAGAAAATTACCTCAAATAAAAACATTTCAGAAGCAATTTTAGCAAGTACAGAAGATGATTATGGTACGAGTTATTATTTTAGAGGAGCTGTTAAAAATAATTATGTTCAGTTTGCAAATAAATGTTGGCGAATAGTAAGAGTTAATGGTGATGGTTCTGTTAAATTAGTGCTTCATAATGATAATACGAGTAGTTCATCTAGTCCATGTGCTGCATCAAATAATAGTACAACAGCGGCATTTGCAAGATATTCAGGAAGCTCATATACAAGTACATTTAATGATAATTCTGGTGATAATGCTTATATAGGATTTATGTATGGAACTGCTGGTGCAAGTGATTATGCAAGTGCACATGCAAATACAAATAAAAGTACAATTCTTACTAATTTAGAGGCATGGTATACAAATAATTTAACGTCATATGAAAGCAAACTGGCAGATACAATATGGTGTAATGATAAAAGTACATTTACTACATTTACTAGCAGAACAACTTACGGTAGTGGTTTAGGATATGGTACAAATCAAACCGGATATGGAACATATAACAGAATTTATGGTGGTAATGCTGAATTGTATGCAAGCCCTAGTTTAATATGCCCCAATGATAATAATGGTGGGAAACTCTCTAAATTTACTGTTGATGATACAACGAATGGCAATGGGAACCTAACTTATAAAATTGGATTATTAACTGCTGACGAGATAGCATTTGCTGGTTCTATATATGGACCAAATAATAATTCTACATATTTATATGAAAATACCTCTGGCTGTTGGTGGACATTGTCACCTATAGACTTCTATAGAAATTATGCTCGTGTATGGTATACTATTTCAGGTGGGTTGGGTGTCGATGTTGTTGGGAGTGTAAGTGCTCAAGATGTTCTTGGAGAAGTTAGTTTGCGTCCAGCAATCAGTTTAGTCTCAAACATTACAATTTCAGGAGGAACTGGTACATCAGAGGACCCATATGTTATAAATTAACATATAATATAAATTAAGGAGTATTTTATGGAAAGTAAAAAGAAAAATAATGTATTAATAATTATCATCATAGTATTGCTTGCTATTTGTGGTGGGGTTTTAGGTTACATATATGGAAAGAAGAGTATTACACCTAAAACTAAATTTGTTAAGGTAATGAGTAATTACTTAGAAAAGAATAATATAGAAGATTTAGAAGAACTATTTGATGGTGTTAATTCAGTAAATACTACTAATGATTTTAAAATAAGTGCGGATAATGAAGAAGTTATTAGTGGTAAACTTAGTATTAATAGTATTTATAAAGATGACGAGCAGTATACTGAAGTTTCATTTGGGGATGGCAGTAATTCTTTAACTGGTAACATTTATCTAAAGGATAGTAAGGCTTATATTATGTTAAAAGATGTATTTGATAAGTATTACTATTTGGATACGGAATCAGATAGTACTGATTATGTAGATGCTTTTAAAGAACTTAAGAAAAGTATACTTAAGGTTGTAAATGAATACTTTACTGATGATAAATTTACTTTAACTAAAGATAATAATAATGATAAGATTAGTATTTCTTTAACTGGTAAAGATGGTGCTACTTTAGTCTTAAAGTTCTATGAAGAGATTAAAAATAATGATAAAATTTTAGGCTTATTTACTGATGAAGATACTAGTCTAGATGAAGTTAAATCTGGTTTAAAAGAAGATATTGATAATCTTAAAGAAGAAATGGATAGTTATAGTGATGAAGTAGTTATCTCTTATGATATCTATCTAAATAAAAATAAGTTAGTAAAACAAGAACTTACTTTTGAAGATATTACACTTACTATTACAGGAGAAGAGTCTGGTGATATTACATTAATTAGTGCTGGAACTACTATTATTAGTGGCTCATATAGTAAAGATAATTTAAACTTAAAAATAAATACTGATATGATTAATGCCGAACTTAGCATAGAGCGTCAAAATATTAAAGAAGATAAAATAAGTGGCGACTATAAAACTACAATTAAATTAACAAGTGGAGGAAGCACTATCGATGTTACGATTAACACTAATGTTAAGTATGACAAGAGTGCTAGTATTCCAAACATTGATTTAAGTACAGCAAAGAGTTTTGATGAAATAACTGATAACGAACTAGAAGAAATTTATTCTAAACTATATCCAATATTAGAACCAATTATGGGCAATATCGATAATGAAGAAATTGAAACTACATATTAATGTAGTTTTTTCTTGTCATAAAAAAAGAAGAACATTACATTCTTCCAATACCAATCTTATCTAAAACTTGTTTTAATTTTTTAGATGCAACTTCATTTGTTTTAGCAAGTCCCTTATCTAAAACTTCGTTAATTAAATTACTATTAATTATTTCATTATATTTAGTTTGAATAGTAGTAAGTAAGTTACATACCTCATCAGCAACTGCTTTCTTAAAAGTACCATAATTTGCTTCAGTAAATTCTTTTTCAATTTCCTCGTAACTCTTATTAGTTAAACTACCATATATAGTCATTAAGTTTGAAATACCTGGTTTATTTTCTGGATCATACTTAACAATACTTTCTGAATCAGTTACTGCGCTCATTATTTTCTTTCTTGCTTTTTCTATATCATCTAATAGTAAGATACATCCTTTGTCATTATCTGCAGTCTTACTCATTTTCTTTGTTGGCTCTTGAAGATCATATATTTTAGCACCTTCCTTAGTAATGATTGCTTCTGGTACTACAAACGTATCACCATATTTATTATTAAATCTTTCAGCAATATTACGAGCAAGCTCTACATGTTGTTTTTGATCTATTCCAACTGGAACTACATCAGCATCATACATAAGAATATCAGCAGCCATTAAATCTGGATAGGTAAATAGTCCACATGAAATAGCACTTTCATTTTTATTTTTACTTTTCTCCTTATATTGAGTCATTCTGCTCATTTCACCCATGTAACTATTACATGCCATAATCCATCCTAAAAGGGGATGATATAGATTTTCTGATTGCATAAATAAAGTAGTATGTTCTGGGTTTAGCCCGCAAGCAAGATATACTGCAATAATATCTCTTGTTCTTCTTCTTAATGTTTCGGGATCATTATAAACTGTTAAAGCATGAAGATCAGCAACAAAGATATAGCTTTCATAATCTTCTTGCATCTTAACAAATTGTTTAATAGCTCCAATATAATTTCCTAGAGTAAGTTCTCCAGTAGGTTTAATACCTGATAATAATTTCTTCATTTCTTTCACCTTGAAATAATTTTATCACAAACGTGTATAATTTCAAGATTATTTTACATAATAACACTAGAAAGAGGAAGGTATGAAAAAATTTAAAGGTTTACTAGTTTTATTAATTTTATTTGTCATAACAGGTTGTAGTTTAGGAAATAGTCCTAAAAGTAAAGTAGAAGCACTTCTTATGAAGTATCAAACAAATAGCGCTGACTTAAAAACTGAATTAGATGATTTTCTTGCTAGTATCAATGCGGCGGATGACTACAAAGATGAATATCGCAAAGTTTATGAAAGACAGTATAAAGATTTAAAATATAAAATTAAAGATGAAAAAATAGATGGAGATAAAGCAACAGTTACCGCAGAAATAGAAGTATACGATTATTATAAAACAGAAGCAGATGCTACTAGTTATATAGCAAGCAATCCTGGTGAATTTAACGATAATGGAGTCTATAGTGTTTCCAAAGGTTTAGAGTACAAAATAAAAGCGTATAACAACACTAAAGATAGAGTAACTTACACAATTGACTTTACTTTAACAAAGACAGATAACAAATGGACAATAGATCCTTTAACAGATGATGAACTAGCTAAATTACATGGAACTTACGTACACTAAGTTCTTTTTTTTAAGCTCAAACTATGATATTATTTTATTGGTGATTTTATGCAAGATTTATTTAAAAAATTATTTGATTTTAATGATTATAGATATTTTTATCATATTACAGGCCACGGAGTAGGCGAAAGTATAATAGAAAATGGTCTACTTATGGCAGAAAAAGCGTACTATACAACAATGGTTGAAATTACACCTGACATGATAACAGACCCTGAAAAGTTTTTAACTGATGAAAAAGGTTTTGGTGCAATGGAAAGAGATGAAACGGTCTTAATTAGAGTACCTAAAAGTATGGGATATGACTTTATAACCCCACTAAGTAAAGGAACTACTGATATTTTCGAAGATGACAAAGATGCATCATTTGTTCCAAGCGACTTCGTTTTAGGTTACTTTGATTTAGATACACTAGACTTTACCCCAAACGACTATACAATAGAAGAAATTGAAGACTACCACTACGAGGTATAATATGGAAAAATATAAAGAAATAGAGCGCTCTATAATAAAAAAATATCGTAAAGAAATATGGAGCAGATTTGTAAAAGCCGTAAAAGAGTATGAACTTATTAAAGATGGGGATAAAGTAATGGTTTGTATTAGTGGTGGCAAAGATTCATTCCTACTTGCTAAATGCATTGAAGAACTAAAAAAACATGGTGAGACTAAATTTGATGCTGAATATGTTTGTATGAATCCAGGTTATAGTCCTAAAAATTTAGAAATGATTAAAGAAAATGCCAAAATACTAAATGTTGATTTACAAATATTTAATAGTAACATCTTTGAAGTTGTAGATAGTGGAGTCTTTAAAAAAAGCCCGTGCTACTTTTGTGCTAGAATGAGAAGAGGACACCTTTATAGTAAAGCTAAGGAACTTGGCTGTAATAAAATAGCACTAGGTCATCACTTTGATGATGTTATTGAAACTACACTTCTATCTATGTTTTATGGTTCAGAAATCAAAACAATGATGCCTAAACTTAAAAGTGACAACTATGAAGGTCTTGAACTAATTAGACCGCTATTCCTAGTACGAGAAGACGCAGTTCTTGCCTGGAAACGTAGTAATGATTTGACATTTCTAAACTGTGCATGTTCATTCACTGAAAAAGATTCTAAAGAAAGCGTAAGCAAAAGAACCGAAATCAAAAGACTAATTAAAGACTTAAAAAAGTTAAATCCAGATATTGATTATAATATCTTTAAAGCAATGGATAATGTTAACTTAAACTGTATTTTAGGTTCCACCAAAGATGGAGAATATCACTCATTTTTAGATAACTATAATAATAATTAAGACTTTAAGTCTTTTTTTTATTTTTTGGAATACTTTTTAATAGGTGATTATGTGAAGAAGTTATTTCTATTTATTTGTCTAATAATGATGCCACTTATGGTAAGTGCGGAAGACCTAGAACTAAGTGCTAAGTCAAGCATCTTAATCGAGGCATCAACCGGCAAAGTATTAAATGAAACAAATGCTGATGAAAAATTACATCCAGCATCCATGACTAAAATTATGACAATGTTACTAATTATGGAAGCCCTAGAATCAGGAAAGATTAATTTAGAAGAGAAAGTAAATATTAGTAATAATGCTGCATCAATGGGTGGTAGTCAAGTATTTCTAGAAGCGGGTAGTCAGTTAAGTGTAAAAGAACTTTTAAAAAGTATTGCAATTGCCAGCGCAAATGATGCTGCTGTTGCTATGGCTGAGCATATTGGTGGAAGCACCGAAGGTTTTATTAAAATGATGAATGAAAAATCCAAAGAACTGGGATGCAAAAACACTAACTTTGTAAACGTCCACGGCCTAGATGATGACAACCATCTTACAACTGCAAGAGATATGAGCATTATGGCTAGAGAACTCTTAAAACATGAAAAAATTCTTAACTACACAAGCATCTATGAAGAATTTCTAAATAAGCCAGACGGAACTAGAACCTGGATGGTAAACACCAACAAACTAATTAAATATTATAATGGTCTTGATGGTCTAAAAACAGGTTTTACTAAAAAAGCCGGTTACTGTCTTACCGCAACTGCAAAAAGAAATGGTATGCGCTTAATAAGCGTAGTTATGAATGAAGCGACAACCGAAGATAGAAGCAATGATACTATCAAACTTATGAATCATGGCTTTGCTAATTATAAAATAAAAGTAATTATGGAAAAAGACAAAAATTTAGGTGAGGTTAAAGTATTAAATGGTAAAAAAGAATACGTTAATTTAAAACTAATTAGTGATGCTACTAGCTTAGAAGAAATTAATGACGATAAAAAATACAGTTTTAACATATTAGTAAAACCAATAAAAGCCCCAGTTAAAGTTGGAGATATAATTGGCCAAATGCAAATATTAGAAGGTGGAATAGAAAAAGAAAGCCTACCAATAACTGTTATGGAAAGCATTAAGAAAGCAAATATCTGGGACTTATACAAAAGAAATTTAAATAAAATATTAATAGGAGCTTAATGCTTCTTTTTTTATAGAATAACCGTCAAAATAATCGGTAAGATAAACTTTAAAATCAGTAAAAATCATGATATAATTACCATACAAGAAGTAATTCGTGCACGTTTTATTATGAGGTAAAAATGAAAAAGAAAAAAATAATTCTAATTCTAATTATAATAATACTAATGTTAATACCGATTCCAACAAAATTAAAAGATGGTACTTCAACTGAATATAAGGCATTACTTTATAGTGTTACAAAATATCATATTATAAATCAAGACTCTATAAAAGGCTATGACGATGGTTTTAAAATAAAAATCTTAGGAATAACAATCTATGACAACATAAATACATATCTTACAGCAGAACATGTTATTAATATTAGAAGTAATGATAAAATAATTAAAGCAGAAACAGGAAGTTTTTGCTATAAAAGCGGTGAGTGTGTAGATAAAATAGATTTTCAAGATTTTAATTATGATATCATTTCTTCGTATTATGAAAACAAACTATCTATAGAAAATTTAGATGGCATGATTAAATCAGTTGAATTATTTGATTATCAAACAAAAAAATACATAGATATGACCATAAAATATTCAAATGATTATATTATTACCCCTAAAGTAAATGGAATGTATATTTTTAAAATAAATGCTGATTATGAAGGTAAAGATATAAGCTATTATTTTATGTCAGAAATTAGAAAAAACAAATAAATTATACTAAGATAAACCGTAAGATGTAATAGAAGGAGAACTCATGAAAATAGTAACATTATGTGGAAGTCTTAAATATCAAAAAGAGATGATGAAATTAGCAGAAATGATGACCTTAGAAGGTTATTGCATTCTTACACCTATTTACCCCACAGCAAGTGGCACTGAAAGAACTGAAGAAGAAATAATTAAATTAAAGAAAAGTCACTTTAAGAAGATAGAATTATCCGACGCTATATTAGTAGTAAATATAAATAATTATATTGGAGAAAGTACAAAGTTGGAAATAGAGTATGCAAACAGTTTAAAAAAAGAAATTATGTATTATATAAATTTAAAGTAGGCAGTGTGAAATAAGTAAAAAAATATATTTAATAAAATAATAAATGAGGTTGGTAAATTTTTAGATAATAATTTTATACTTTATGGAAAGATAATAATTGTGGTTTAAAAAATTAGATAAAATAAAAAGAACTAAACAATAAAGGTGATGACTATGGAAAAAACAAATGTTATGAGAATACTAGAGCAAAAGAAAATAAAGTACAACGAATATTTTTATGGAGACACAGATGTGATAAGTGGAGTAGATGTTGCTAGAGTTTTAAATGAAGATCCAAACAAAGTATTTAAAACATTAGTAACTGTATCAAAGTCTAAACAAAATTATGTATTTATGGTGCCCGTTCATAAAGAATTAGACTTAAAAAAATGCGCTCAAAGTGTTAATGAGAAAAGTATTGAAATGATCCCTCAAAAAGAACTATTACAACTGACTGGTTATGTCCATGGCGGTTGCTCACCAATTGGCTTAAAAAAACCATTTAAAGTAATAATAGATTCCTCTGCTAAAAACTTTACTAAAATAATATTTAGTGCTGGAAAAATCGGCTATCAAGTAGAAGTAGAACTAACAAATTTAGAAAAAATTATAAATTGCAAATTTGCTAATATAGTAAAGGATGATAATATTGAATAATAATATTAATAATTTACTTAACTCTTTATCTAAAAGTAAATTTAGAGGCTCATTTCACTTAAATAAAAAAATGAAAGATTATGTTAAAGAAAAAGGACTTGATAAAATAAAATCAGACGCAAGAGACTTAATAACAAAAAGACTTGCCCAAGAAAACCCCATTAACGATGGAAAGCAAACCCCAATGAAACAAGTCCATCCTGTTTTTATTGCACAGCACGCCACCGGTTGTTGCTGCAGAAACTGCTTAGAAAAAATTCATAATATAAAAAAAGGACGTAAACTTACAAATGAAGAAATTAATTATATTATTGATGTATTAATGCTTTGGATTCAAAGAGAAATGACAAACTAAATAAAATAAAATATGATAGAATATAACAAGTGGTGGTATCATGGAAGAATTTAATAAATATATAAAAACACTTACCAAAGAAGAACAAACACTATTAAAAGATTTTTTTACTTCATTTGATGAGCACTGTTTATTAAATAAAAAGAATAAAGAAAAACTAAGAGTTGACTTTGAAAAAGCAATTCTTTATTACCATAAAAAAGATATCAATTTAAAAAAGACGTTGTCTTATCTAGATACAAAAAACTTAGGTGGCTTTTACGCAAGACCGCCTGTATTGTGGTTTCCTTTAGATGATGCTGCTAAAATATACCCATTATCTATGGCTCATGATAGAATGGCTATCTTTAGATTATCCGTTTATTTAAAAGAAAATATAGTACCAGAAATCTTACAAATGGCCTTAAACTTTACTATTAAAAGATTTCCTACATTTGCAACTACTTTAAAAAAGGGTTTCTTCTGGCATTATTTAGATACCACCAAAAGAAGATTTAAAGTAGAAGAAGAGTGCGATATTCCATCTCAGCCAATTAAAGTATCAGTAAGTGGATCTCAATCCTTTAGAGTAAAATACTATCAAAATAGAATTAGTATTGAGTTCTTTCATGTTCTTACTGATGGAACTGGAGGCATAGCATTTTTAACATCACTAACAGCAGAATACCTAAAACTTCTTGGAGAGAGTATACCTAAAAGTGACCTAGTACTTAATATAAATGATGAGCCTTCAAAAGAAGAATATGAAAATGCTTTTAAAAACGTACCAAACGCTCTTAGCACCTCAGGCTTCATAGATAAAATGGCTGTGCAGATGGATGGCAAACTATCTAAAGTTAGACCATGTAAAATAATTCATTTTAAAATGGATACTAATAAATTAAAAGAAGCCTCCCAAAAATATAATACAACAATAACCTCATACTTACTTGCTCTAATGTTTATTGCTGAAAAAAGTGCAACTGATAAACTAAATGGTGATATAAGTATCCAAGTTCCAGTAAATATGCGTAAATACTATCCAACAAAAACTCTTCGTAACTTCTCAATGTACTGTGGTATTAGATTAGAAATAGATAAAATAACAAATATAGAAGATATAATTGACAAAATAACTAAGCAATTAGATATGAAAGCATCAAAAGAAGAGATGACTAAAATGGTTACATCAACAAAGAAAATGACTAGTATGCTTAAATATATACCTCTATTAATTAAAGCCCCTATAGCTAAAATAGTTTATGGTTTTCTTGGCGACAAGATATTTTCTAATACATTATCTAATTTAGGCGTAATAAAACTACCAGAAGAACTTTCAAGTAAAATTGAAAGTATGGACTTTATTCTAGGAACAGGCATCACTAATAGAGCAGGCTGCTCAGTAGTAACTGTAAACAACATAACAACATTCTCAATTAGTAAAATGACAGTTGATCCTACCTTTGAAGAAAAACTTTACGAATTATTAGAAAATAATAATATAAGTGTAACAGTAGAAGGAAGTGGTTTATATGAAAATTAAAATAACATATCCTAAAGTATCTCCTAAAATAATCAAACATCAAAGATTAATAAATTTTATGAAGTGGCCACTACTTATTGCAGTAGTAATTTGTCCAATTATTAATTTAATTACTGGCGGTAAAGCATGGAGTTTAGTTGTCTTAATGTCAATTTATATGGCCTGGGACTTGGTTATATCCAGAGACTTAGTTGAATATAACAGAATAAGTCAGTTTGTTAAACTTATTACTTTAACTAGTTTACTTCTTATAACAATAGATATTTTCTTATCACCAGGTTGGGCCTTAGAAGCAGTACCAATTTTAATCTTTAGTGGTCTTATAGTAACATCAGTGTTATTTTTTACTGATATAGAAAGACAAAAACAAAACATTTTTCCCTTCTTATTCTTAATATTATTATCTATTTTTAGTTCTATCATAGGTCTATCATTTTATCATGAAAAAGATAGCTGGCCTCTAACTGTAATGGGGGCAGTTGCTTTATTTTTACTTATCACACTAAGTATTACCTTAAAAGAAAATATTATAAACGAATTAAAGAAAGGTTTCTCAGTAAAATAGATATATGAAGTATATGAAAAAAATATTAATAATATTATTTATAATTATCATAATTATAGGTGCTATATTTCTAGTAAATGCATATAGCAAAGATTCAAAACAAAAAAGATATACTGAAATAAAAGAGGACATAAATACCGAATTAGAAAGATACATGTATGTTATCGCACCAAAATGTAACACCGATGAAGGCACGCCTTTAATAACCCATAAAGATTTAGTATATAATGGTGGTATGGACAAAGAAAAATTTCTAGACACAGATAACAAATCATATTGTAAAGCCTATATTATTCCAAAGTGTAATAAAAATCATATATGGTCATGGGATATAAAACTAAGTTGCAAAGACTATGAAGATGAAGGATATGTTGACTGGGATGAAGCTTTTACTCCTAAAGTTTGAAACTGTATCTTTTTTATAAATTTACACTTAAAAATATGCATGATATAATATGTTTAATAAAGGAGCTCTTATGAAAAAGGAAAAATTAATCATTATCACAAGCATTCTAGTTATAATTATACTTGCTGGTTTAATCACAAGTTATATTGATGGTGGAAGAGTAAGCACAGGTCATGAACCAAAATACACAATAAAAATAACTAGTAAAGATGGAAGAAAAGTTACATACTTGGGCCTAGGTTATAAAGTAGTTAGATACATAAGCGTATCACCTAATGAGCCATATAAAAATAATAGAGGCGTTAAAATGGGGAGTTGGTTTATGAAATATGAAATAACCGATTCAATAAATAATATAGATGACTTCTATAAAACCCCTTTAACTCAATATAACGATATTAGAGACCTAAGCAAAAATTATACTATTTCTGATGCTAGGAAGGATAATTGTTATGTTACTGGATCGCCTATAAATGATAAACTATTTTCTGGTTTCACTAGTAAATATAATAAGAAAAGAGATGCTTTTGTTAGAGTAGTACAAACTACAACAGAAGGAGATATCATAATAACGGATGTCTTATATGATTCTAAAAACAATAAAATTCATATTGTTACAGATAATACAAGAGATAAATACTCTTCAAAAGAAGATAGAACTATTAAATATCAGTCTTATGAAAAAATCAGTGTATGGTTTCATAATAGTGCTAGGTACTGGGTAGCATATAATGGAACACTTCCAGAAGAAAACATAAATGAAACAGATAATGAAAACTTCTTTATCATAACATCATTAGACTAAATAAATTTATTACCCAGTAGTACCGTAACCAAACACATGTTAAACATTTTTTAAAAATGTAGATCGCAAATCAAAATAAAAATAATATGTAAGAGTTATGTAAAAAGTAAATGTAAAAGCCAATTTATATTGAAATAGATAACATGCATCTAGACACCAGAAACATGATTATATATAAGTTAAATTATGATAAATAAATTGGAGATACATACATAACTTCTTTAGATAATGTGAATACTACCAATAGTAATATTGATTTAAATGTTTACAAATTATATGTTAATAGTAAAAGTATTTAGACAAATTTAACAATTTTGTATATTTACTTTATGCTTAACATAACTTAAAATTAAAGTAGAAAGGAGTAGTCTTATGTTAAGTAAAATAAATAAATTTTTATATTCTTCAATTGCTTTATCAATATTAATGTTTGTAATAGGTATTATCTTTATTATTGAACCAGAAGCATCATTTAACACCATTACGTATATCTTAGCAATTGTCCTTATTATAAATGGTATTTATTTCTTATTTGAGAAAGAAACTAGTATTTTCTTTACAGGTTTTATTACTTTTGGCGTAGTTGAAATCTTATTAGGGGTAGTGATGTTTTTAAACCCTGACATCGTTAAAACATTATTCCCAATAGTAACTGGTATCATCATGATTAGTAAAAGTGCGATTGATTTAAGATTCTCATTCTTACTTAATAAAAGTGGTTACAGCAACTGGCTTGGCCTTGCAATATGTGCAGTTATATCTATTGCCTGTGGTCTAATAATTATTTTCTATCCAAGTATTGGAACAGTAGCACTTACTACATATCTAGGTATTCTTATTACTGTCTATAGTATATCTAATATTATAGATACTATTATGTTTAAGAAGAATATCAATGAGATAGCAAAACTACTAGATAAATAGCCTTCGGGCTTTTTATTTTGCCTTTCTTGACAAACATATGTTTTTCTGCTAATATAATCACTCAAAAGAGGGGATATTATGAAAAAAATAGAGGACTTTGAATTTAATGATAATTTTTTCAATTCATATATGAAGACAATATTTGGTGAAGCTTTTGCTTATACGAGTTCTGCATTAGAAGAAGCATTTAGAGCAAAAAATAATGCAGAATTTGAACTAAAAAAGTTTATTTCACCAGAAAATACATATTATGCAACCTATTTAGAACAAAATTCAAGAGATTTATACCTTGATAGATTAAATGATGTTTTAAGTTATTTAAAATATATGGGTGTTCCTGAAAAAGGAATTCTTATAGATGAAGCCCTTGATATCTATTCACCATGTATTGCAGATTTTATGCCTTATATAAAAGGTGCCGTTAGACCATATAGAAATAAAAATGAATTAGAAAATGCAAAAAGAGAAGGAAAAGTACTTAATTTACCCTACGTTTCTGAAACTTTAATAGATAAAGCAAATGAACTATGCACATTAATCGGCAATATGAAACAAGCTGATATGAAAGCAAAATCGACTAAAAAAGGTTTCCTAACAGCCTTTGACTATGCCTTACTTCTAGATGATATTTCTGTAAAAGATATCATTAAAATAGATAGTATGGTTAATTATAGTGAAGGAATTACCGAAGGATATAAAAAAGTAGATAACTGTATATTTGGTGCAACATTTGAAACATGTCCAAAAGAACTAGTCCCAGTTAAAATGCAAGAACTTGTCCATAAATATAATACAGAATGGGCCCTAGATATTCCGGCATTTGACTTTGATATGGACTTCGATACACCAGAAGAAAAAGAAGAAGCAAAAGAAACTTATATAAGAGCTTTCTATGAAAGAGAAGCAAAGTTCCATATAGAATTCGAAAGAATACACCCATTTGAAGATGGTAATGGTAGAACAGGAAGAATTATTACTAACGCACACTTACTTCATAATAATTTTGCCCCTATTATTATTACTTCTTCTATGAAAAGTATTTATTTAAAATGCATAAATGATAGAGATTATCAAACATTAGGTAACCTATTTAGAATGCTTGCTAGTGTAACAACGTCTCAGCTTATTGCATATTACAGAAAAGTTAAGGGAATTAGTCCAGATGACATCGGCGGTAAAAGAGGCAAACCTAATAAGTAGGGCCTCTTTTTTTCTTGCCATAAGCATATGTTAATGCTAGAATATTTTGTGAGGTAATTATGAATAGAGAAGAAATATTTAAACAAGAAATAAATTATATTAACGATGAAAATTTAAAAAAAGCACTAGTATATTATATTAATAATATTCCAGAATATATCTTGCATGAGGGAGCATCTAGTACAGGTAAGTATCATCCAGACTATGCTACTGGTGATGGTGGTCTTTTAAGACATTTAAAAGCATCAGTAAGAATTGGTAAAGAACTACTAGATAATCCTTTAATAGGTAATAAATATACAAAGCACCAAAAAGATATGATGTTATTTGGTTTGCTTATCCATGACGGGTTAAAAAGAGGATTAACAGAAGAAAAATATACCCGTTTTGATCATCCTATTTTAATGGCAAACTTTGTTTTAGAGCATCAAAAAGAAGCAGGGCTAAACGAAGAAGATGCTTTATTTATCAGTGAAGTAATTAAAACTCACATGGGCCCATATACAAGAGATTATAATGGAGATGAAATCCTAGAAACACCTAAAACTAAATATCAAAGTTTCGTTCACATGTGTGACTATTTAGCAAGCCGTAAATTTTTAGAAATAAGATTCGATGAAAATAACAACATCATCTTCTAGTTTTTCAGCATAAACACTTGCATAGAAGCATATTTTTTGATAATATATTCTTGGTTTTAATACCATTATGTACATAAACTGATTAAATCGCCTAGTGGCCAAAGGTTGGTAGTTTAAGAAGACGTTTATGGGTAATTAACGAAAGGAAAGTGATTTTATATGGCTGTTGTTTCTATGAGTTATTTATTAGAAGCAGGTGTTCATTTCGGACATCAAACAAAAAGATGGAATCCTAAAATGAAGGAATACATCTTTACATCAAGAGATGATATTTATATTATCGACCTTGAAAAGACTGCATCATGCATTGAAAGTGCTTACGCAGAAATTAAAAAGATTGCAGAAAACGGAGGAAATTTCTTATTTGTTGGAACTAAAAAACAAGCAAATGAAGCCGCTAAAGAAGAAGCATTAAGAAGTAATTCTTACTATGTAATCGAAAGATGGTTAGGTGGAACATTAACTAACTTCAGAACTATCAGAAAGAGAATTAAACGTCTAGAAGAAATTGAAAAAATGGAAGCAGACGGATTATTTGAAGTTTTACCTAAAAAAGAAGTTATCGGATTAAAGAAAGAATATGATAAACTAAATAAAGTTTTATGTGGTATTCGTAACATGGAAAAATTACCAGATGCTTTAATTATCGTTGATCCTAAGAAGGAAATTAACGCTATTCATGAAGCACGTAAATTAAACATTCCAGTATTTGGATTAGTTGATACTAACTGTGATCCAGATGATGTTGATTTCGTAATTCCAGGTAATGACGATGCTGTAAGAAGTGTTAAAGTCGTTTTAGGTGTACTTAACAATGCTATTTGTGAAGCACGTGGATTAGAAATGGTTGACTACGTTACAGAAGATGACAAATCTAAAAAAAGTGAAAAACAAGCTAAAACTGTAAAAGAAGTTTTCGTTGAAAGCTTAGAAGATGAAAAAACTAAAGAAGCTATAAAGGAAGAAAAAACTACTGAAGATGAAGATTTAACACTAAAAACTTTAGCTGAACTTAAACAAGTTGCTAAGAAAAAAGGCGTTAAAGGATACTCTTCAATGAAAAAAGAAGAATTATTACAAGCATTAAAATAGTTTAGGAGGATAAATATGATAGATGCTAAAAGCGTTGCTGAATTAAGAAGCAAAACTGGTGCAGGTATGATGGACTGCAAAAAGGCTTTAACTGAGTCTAATGGTGATTTAGAAAAAGCTATTGATTATTTAAGAGAAAAAGGTATTGCTAAAGCTGCTAAAAAAGAAAGCAGAATTGCTGCTGAAGGTCTAGCTAATATCTTTACATCAGATAATAAGGCTGTAATTTTAGAGGTTAACTCTGAAACTGACTTTGTTAGTAAGAATGCTGAATTTACTGATATGATTAAAGAAATTGGTGAAGCAGTTTTAAAATCAGATGCTAAGACTTTAGAAGAGGTTCTACTTCTTCCATCAAGTGAAGGAACTATTGCTGATTTAATCGTTGCTAAAACAAGTAAAATTGGTGAAAAGTTATCTTTAAGAAGATTAGAAGTTGTTGAAAAAACTGATACTCAAAATTTTGGCGCTTACTTACATATGGGCGGTAAGATTGCTGTATTAACACTATTAGAGGGAGCAAATAGTGATGTTGCTAAAGACGTTGCTATGCAAGCAGCTGCAATGAGACCAGAATACTTAAAAGAAGAAGATATTGATGCAGAGCGTATTGAAAGAGAAAGAAAAGTATTTACTGAACAAGCTATTAATGAAGGAAAGCCTGCTGATATTGCTGCTAAAATGGTTGAAGGTAGACTTAAAAAATTCTTCAAAGAAATTTGTTTATTAGATGAACCATTCATTAAAGATGGTGACATTGATGTTAAAACTTACGTTAAAAATAATGGTGGAGAAGTTTTAAAAATGGTTCGTTATGAAGTAGGCGAAGGTATGGAACATAGAAGCGACAACTTTGCTGAAGAAGTTATGAATCAAATTAAATAACCTGAGGTTTCTATGAACAAAAAGGCTAAAGTAATTACAGGCGTAATTGTTGCTATCATTCTTGTTATTATGGGATATTTTATGTTCTCTAAAAAAGATGATGGACCAAGTTACACAATAACTAACGATTCTTTAAAATTTAAAGAAGAGTATGAAGGATTAAATGGTAAAGATAATGGTAATGGTAAAAATTATCTAAGCATTGATATTAAGAGTTATAATCCGATTAGTTATTCTAATTATGAGGAAATCTTTGATATTTTAGATAAAGGTACTGGAGTAATCTATTTAGGTTTTCCAGAGTGCCCATGGTGCCGTAATCTAGTACCAGTACTAGTAGACTCTGCTTTAGAAGAAAAAGTTAGTCCAATATATTATTTAAATATTTCAAGTGATCGTAATACACTATCACTAACTAAAAAGGGTAAAATTAAGACTGAAAAGAAAGGCACTGAAGATTACTTAAAATTAGTAGATATTTTAAAAGATTACTTGCCTGTTTATGATGGTCTTAAAGATGACTCTATTAAGAGAATCTATTTACCTACAGTAATTTTTGTTAAAGATGGTAAAGTTCTTGGTTTAGAAGAAACTTTAGAATCTTATAGTAAAAGAGTAGATGGTAATCCTTACTTAGAGATGAATGATTCTGAAAAAGAAGAATTATCTAATATCTTTAAGGATTATTATGCAAAACTAAAATAAGGCTGATTATTATCAGTCTTTTTTTTACTCAAAGAGAACTTTTTTACTAGTTCCTCTTTTTTTATCCAAAATTTTAAAATTTGCAATTTTAAATATTGACAGAATCTATTTTCTCCTTTAGTATATAGTACTTGTAAAACAATTTTGGAAGATTTTGCCTTAAAAAGGTAAGATTATACTAATTGGGTTATTTATTCATATATTATTTTAGGGGGTAAATATGAAAAAATGGTATTATGTTTTATTTAGCCTTTGTCTAATTGTTTTTATGTCCTCTTTAGGTCTTATAATTATTCGTCATCACAATGATGAAAAATTAAAAATTGTCGCTCTTGAAGGCGTTATCAAGGAAGATAAAGAAGACAAAGAAACAAATTTAAAGGAAAAGTATTACAATTTCAAACAAGAATATGGTAATGAGGATATTGCTGGCTCTATAAGCGTGCCGGGTGCCGATATTAATACGTTATTTGTTAAAACAACTAATAACACTTATTATCTAAACCACACACTTAAAAAAGAAAAAAGCCGAATTGGTGCCGTATTCATGGATTACCGAAATACTTTTGAAGACAAACAAATAAACATATATGGTCATAACTCAAATAAGTATGATGTCGCTTTTAAAAATCTTAGAATGTATTTAGACCCTGATTTTACAAAAAATAATGACTTAATTTATTTGGAAAATGAAAATGGTGTTAGTACTTATCAAATCTTTTCCGTCAAAAGAACAAAAGATGATGAACATATGACCCTTAAGACAAATGACTTTTTAGGTCACATAAATAAAATTAGAGAAAATGCTTTATACGATTCAGATGTTAAGGTTACCGAATCTGATGATATTTTAATCCTTCAAACGTGCTTGCTTGATGGAACAAGAGATTATCTTATTGTTAGTAGTAGGAAATTAATCAATCTTTAAAGATTGTTTAATATAGATTTAGGAGGGAAAAGGTTATGAGAAAATTGAAAAATTTAGGTCAGTTACTTATGGCATTAGTTATAACAATTACGTCTGTATTTGGTAATGCTTTTGTTGTATTTGCTGATACTAATCCAAACGCTGGTAAAGTTACTGCTACTAAAACTGCAGAACGTATCGGTGATGAAACTAGTAGAAGTGCTAAAGTTAAAATAACTGTAAGTGGTAATCCATACACCATAACAGAACAAAGCGATAGAGAAATAGTACTTGTTCTAGACTCATCAGGAAGTATGAAAGATTATTTAGTAAATGCTAGTAAATCTAAACTAGACACACTAAAAGATGCTACTGATGCCTTCATCGATAGCCTACTAGTAGAAGAAAATAAGGGAAAAATCAAGATTGGCGTAGTTTGGTATGATACTAACGTAACTAAGACATGTGCACTTTCAGATGATGCTGCAAAGTTAGATGCTTGCTTAAACAGTGAAGAAGCAGCAAATGGTGGAACTAACGTTCAAGAAGGTATCAGAGAAGCAAAGAAATTATTTACTGACAAAAAGAATGAAAAAGACTTAATTGTTCTTTCAGATGGACTTCCAACGTTCTTTACAACAGTTAAAGATGGAGTGCAACATACTCATGGTACAGGAAAAACAGATGAACATGAGAGTCTAAGTACTAGAGGTTTTACATCAACATCAGACAGATATGAACTAAATGGAAATTATGTTAGGGATGGATATGCCACATATGAAGATAGAGTTGATGGCACAACTTATAAATGTGAGGCGAGAGGATATTATTCTAAATATCTTGACTGGTATGAAGGATATGAAATTGTAGGAGCATGTGATGCTGGTTACATGAAAAAACCTAGTGAGGCTGCAAAAGAAGAAGCAGAATCATTTACTGGTAAAATATACTCAATTGGCTTTGGAGTAGGTGCTGATAGTGATGCTGAAAAATTTTTACAATCAATTGTTAAAAATGGTGGCAGATACTTTGATGCAAATGATAGTGCTAAATTAAACGAAGCATTTGCTGCTGTATCAAAAGATATAGAAGTTGTCGCTAAAAACTTAACTATTAGAGACGTTGTTCCAAGTACATTCACTGTAGATGAAAATGACTTAAAGCAAAGATATGGTAATAATGTAACAATTACAAAAGATGAAAATACTAAAGAAACTATTATAACTTATAAATTTAATGAATTATCTTCTAATAAACCAGAAGAATTAGAATTTACTGTAACTGCTCAAGATGACTATTACGGTAGTATGTATACAAATAGTGAAGCTAGAGTAACTGGCACTGCAAGTGATGGTAACAAATTCTATGAAAATGTAGACGGCAAGATTAAAGAAGACTTAATTAATCCGGTTGCTCCAATTGCAGTAAAAGCAAATCCAGATCACTATGAAACATATACTAATGAAGAATTATCAAGAGATGAAGCACAAGGCGTTAGAAATAACGACTCTAGCGTTAAAAGTGAAAATGAAGTTAAAAGTGCCCTTGATAAAGTTAGATTAGTTACTGATGCAAAATATGGAAAACTAACACTTAATGAAAATGGATCATTTACATATAATCCAAATCAAAACTTCCGTGGTAATGATAGTTTCACATACTATGTTGAAACTACTATTGAAGATAAAAATGGTAATAAAACAATCACAAAATCAGAAGTTACAACTGCTACTATCACAGTAAAGGGTGTTAAAACAGAATACACTGTTAACTACTTAGAAAAAGGCACTAATACAAAAGTAGCTGATAGTAAAACAATTTCTAAGAATGCTAATAATGGAGACTTATATATTGGGGATAAGGTTACAGAATACGCTTTAACTTTAAATAATTATAATTTAGTAAGTAATAGTCAAGAATCTATTACCCTTGCTAAAGAAGGAAATGTTATCAATTTCTATTATGAACTTAAAGATTCTAAGATTGTTGTTCATTACGTAGAAAAAGATACTAGTACAAAATTAGCAGATGATGATACTTTTGATGGTAAAGTAACTGAAACAAAAGTAATTAATGCTAAAGATATTAAAGACTATGTTGTAGTTGGTAGTAAAGTGCAAGATGCTGTATTTGATTTAACTACTAACGAATACACTTTCTACTATGAAAAAGCTGAAAGTGCTGGAGCAGTAGCTCATCACTATATCATTGATAATAATGGTAATAAAACAACAACAGAATTATTCAAAGATGACGTTGTTAATGGTAAAATTGGTACATCTTTCTCATTTAGTCCTAAAACAGAAGGATTAGGTGACTATGAATATGTAGAAAGTGAAGGTAAAGTAAGTGGTACTTTAACAAGTGAAAAACAAGAAGCAACTTTCTACTATCAATTAAAGAAGACTGATGTTACTGTAAGATATGTAACAATCAAAGATGGTAATGTAATAGATTTAATTAACCCAGTTAAAGACACTGGCAGAATTAATGATAATTATACTGCTTATGCTAAAGATGAAACAGATGATGCAGTATTTGCTAACTATAATTTAGAAAGTGCTACAGAGCAAACTATTAAATTAAAAAGTAGTGATAATACAATTACATTTATCTATTCTCTAAAGGATGCTAAAGTAATTGTTCACCATTATGAAGAAGGTACTACAATTAAAATTGCTGAAGATGAAACTATTAATGGTAAAGTAAGCAAAGACTATACTACTAAAGAAGCAGATGTTTATGGATACATTTTAGTAAGTACTCCAGAAAATGCTAGTGGAATGTTTACTGATGAAGTAACTGAAGTAATTTACTACTACAAGAAAGATATGGGTAAAGTTATTACTAAATATGTTGATGAAGATGGTAAAGTACTTTTAGAAGAAACTACTACTAATGGACAAGTTGGTACAGATTATCAAACTAGTCCAGCTACTATCACTGATTATGAACTAATCAATACTATTGGTGAAGTAAAAGGTAAATATACTAAAGAAGATATCGTTGTAACCTATGTATACCAATTCGTTATGGGTGAAGGTGGAGATGATACTAAAGTAGAACCAGATATTCCATACACTGGAATTGAAGGTGATAGTTATCTATTAGAATATAGTCTAATGGGCACTAGCGCTTTAGGACTTATATTACTAGCTATTTTAAAGAAGAAATTCAATTAGTTTCTTCTTTTTTTGGCTTTTGTCTTGGAAAAGATGGGCTTTCTATGTTATAATTCTTAAAGGTGATAAGAGTGGAAGAAGTATTAAAGAGAATTCACGATTATAGTTTAGAAGAAATAATGGGTGAAAGATTTGCTCGTTATTCTAAATATATTATTCAAGATAGAGCAATACCTGATGTAAGAGATGGACTTAAACCAGTTCAAAGAAGAATTATTTATGCAATGTATAGAGATAAAAATACATATGATAAACAGTTTAAAAAATGTGCGAACGCTGTAGGTAATGTACTAGGTAAATACCACCCACATGGAGACTCAAGTGTATACGATGCTTTAATTCGTATGAGTCAAAGTTGGAAACAAAACCATATCTTGGTTGAAGTAGATGGTAACAATGGTTCAATTGATGGTGATGGTCCTGCTGCATATCGTTATACAGAGTGCAGACTATCTAAAATAAGTGAAGAATTACTTAAAGATATTGATAAAGATACAGTTATGATGGCACCTAACTATTCAGATACCTTACTAGAGCCAACAGTCCTGCCAGCAAAATTTCCTAACCTACTAGTTAATGGTACTAACGGAATTTCTGCCGGATACGCAACAAATATCCCGCCTCACAATCTAATTGAAGTATGTGATGCAGTTATTAAGAGAATAGATAGTCCTAATTGTCATGAAGACTCTATCTATGAAATAATTAAAGGCCCAGACTTTCCAACTGGTGGTATTGTTGAGGGGCTAGATGGAATTAAGAGTGCTTTTAAAACAGGCCGTGGCAAGCTTATCGTAACTAGCAAAAGTGAATTTCAAAAAAACAAAGGAAAAGATCAAATTGTTATTTCCGAGATTCCTTTCGAAGTAAATAAAGCATTACTAGTTAAAAAAATTGATGATATTCGCTTTGAAAAGAAACTAGATGGTATAGCAGAAGTCCGAGATGAATCAGATAAAGATTCTAATATTAGAATTGTTATTGACTTAAAACCAGGTGCTGATAAAGAACTTGTCTTAAATTACTTACTTAAAAACACTGAACTTCAAACAACATATAACTACAACATGGTATGTATTGATAAAAGAAGGCCAAGATTACTTGGTATCATTCCAATTATTGATGCTTATATCGATCATCAAAAAGATGTTATTTTAAAAAGAACTAACTTTGACTTAGCATTTGCTAGAAAAGAGATGCATATTACAGAAGGTTTAGTTAAAGCAATAAGCATACTAGACGAAGTAATCGCCGTTATTAGAGCAAGCAAAAATAAACCAGATGCTATTGAGAATTTAGTTAAAAAGTTTGATTTTACAACAGAACAAGCTACAGCTATTGTTATGTTACAACTATATAGACTAACTAATACAGATATCACTGTTCTAAATGAAAAACTTGAAAACTTAAGAAAAATAATTGAAGAACTTACTGGTATTCTAAATGACGAATCCAAACTTAAAGGCGTTATCAAAGATGAACTTAGAAGGATGAAAAAAGAGTATGGTGTTCCAAGAAAAACAGAAATCAGTGAAACAATCAAAGAAATTAAAATAGATCAAACAGATCTTATAACAAAAGAAGACGTCATCATCGTTCTAACTAATGACGGATATTTAAAGAGAGTACCTATTAAATCACATAACTCTGCAGATGGTGAAACCGCTTTAAAACCAGGAGATTATGTAATATGTTATAAACAAACGAATACTTTAAATAAATTATGTATCTTTACATCACGTGGCAACTACCTATACTTACCAATTCATGAAATCCCATCATGTAAATGGAAAGACCTAGGTAAGCATATTAGTAATTTTGTAACAATCAGTCCAGATGATAAAGCAGTTAATGCTTTCATCATAAGTGAAAATGTCACTAATCCAGAAGTTACCATGTTTACTCGTGAGGGTATGGTAAAAAGAACAAACCTTAATGATTTTATTGTAAGTAGATACTCTAAAGCCTATACAGCAATGAAACTAAAAGACACTGATGAAGTAGTAAATGTTTGTATTACTAAACCTAACGTTCTTATCGTTACTAAAACAGGTTACTATCTAAACTATATGGCAAGCGAAATTCCATTAAGTGGACCTAAAGCCGCTGGTGTTAAAGGAATTAACTTAAAAGATGATAATGTTATAAGTGGTATCTGTTATAGTGAAAAAGACGAATACATCGACATATTTACTAACCAAAAAACTGCTAAAAGAGTTAAACTAAGTGAGTTAAATATGTTATCCAGAGCTAAAAGAGGAACAACACTAATAAAGAAAGTTAAATCAACTAACTATGAGATAATCAAAGCCTTTAGTACAAGCGCAAAAGACATTATTGGTATTAAATCTAAAGATGACATTTATCTAGTTAAAAATAGTGATATTCCAATCATGGACAAAGAATCAACTGGTTCAGTAATCTTAAAACAAACAATCAGTGATGTCTTCATTTCCCAAGAATTAGATATAATTAAAGACGAAGATATAGAACTTCCTAAAATCAAAAAAGAAGAAGAAAAAATTCAAGAACTCACAATCGATGACTTCTTAAACGACTTTAAACTATAACATAAAAAACCACTTAATGAATATATTTTACTAGGTGGTTTTTATATGGATAAAAAAGATGCTTTCAGAGAATTTATAAGGAGCAAACCATACTTAGTTACTAAAGTGAAAAATAAAGAAACATCTTGGCAAGAACTATATGAAATATACGACCTTTATGGAGAAGATGAAAATGCCTGGAATAAGTTTAAAGATGAAGATCGGACAGCACCTTTAAGTGAACTAGCAAGTCTTGTTAAAAACATTAATATGGATAACGTTCAAAAATACATTAACAATGCTCAAAAAGCCATTAATGTCATTCAAGAACTTACCAATAAACCTACTACAAATACTAATATAGTAACTCCTAAAACTCCACGTGCAATGGACAAATTCTTTGGTGATTAAATGGAATTTGGCCTAATCGAAAAAATAAAAAAGAACCCCAAAGAATATGAGTTCCTAAAAAGAAATTCTTACTTCTATAGATATCTAAATAGAAATCCAGAATACTATAAAGAATTTATCAAAGCCTTTAAAAGCGAAGAAAGAAACAAAAAAATGAGTAAAACTGAAAGTGTACTAGATACTTTAGATACAGCATCATCTATCCTAAAAATCATGAAATAGTATATTTTAAAAGTAAGAAAAAGACATTGACAATAAAAATCTATTAATTTATAATATTAATAGAAAGTAGGGAACTTAAAAATGAAAATAAAAGGTAATAAAAAAGGATTTACATTAGTTGAGTTACTAGCGGTTATCGTAGTTTTAGCAATCATTATGATCATTGCAATTCCAGCCGTAGTAGAAAGTATGAATAACGCTAAAAAAGGTTCATTTAAAATCTATGCTCAAAGAGCCTTAGGTAATGCAGAAAGTACATTCCAATCAGAAGACTTACTTGGAACATTACCAACAAATACTAGTGATGACAACAGAAAAAAAATAAACGATAATTGTTATTGCTATACACTTGCCGGTATAGGCCTTACTTCATCTGGAAATTTTAAAGGCTATGTTACGGTTTCTTTGGACGATAAAAGAGAAGCAACTTATCGTGTTACATTAACAGATAATAGTTACAGTACTAAAGGTTCAACATACACTGATCTAAACACTAGTAGTAATATTGCTAATGGAAGCGGCGGTATTACTAGTTCTTGTGCAAGTGCAACATGCAGTACATCAACACCATCTACAAATGAACAAGCAGGTAGTTAGTTATTAAGCGTTACTTCATGTAACGTTTTTTTCTTGCCCTTTTAAAGGTTTTATTTTATAATTTATTTGGTGATTTAAATGATAATTGGTAGTCATGTTTCCTTTTCAGGTAAACAATTATTAAGCAGTGCTTTAGAAGCAATAAGTTATAATGCAAACGCATTTATGTTTTATACAGGAGCACCTCAAAATACAGTTCGAAGTAAAATAAGTGCAGAATACACATCACAAGCCTTAGAAGTAATGAAAGAACATAATATAGATATAAAAAATGTCATCTGCCATGCTCCTTATATAATAAACCTTGCTAATAATAAAGATGAAAGTAAATACGAATTTAGTAAAAATTTCTTAAAAGGAGAAATAACTAGATGTCATGAACTAGGTGTTAAATATATCGTTCTTCATCCAGGAAGTAGCGTAGGAATAGATAGATTAACTGCACTAGACAACATTGTAAATGCCCTAAAACAAGTTTTAGAAGGCGATGAAGACATAACCATTCTATTAGAAACCATGGCGGGCAAAGGAACAGAACTTGGCATTAATATTGATGAACTTAAATATATAATTAAAAGTGTTAATAATGATAAACTAGGCGTATGTTTAGACACTTGCCACTTAAATGATTCAGGCGTAGATATCAATAACTTTGAAATATATTTAAACATCTTTGACAGAGAAATTGGCCTAGATAAAGTTCACTGTATCCATATAAACGATAGTAAAAATCCATTAGGTGCTAGAAAAGATAGACATGAAAATATCGGCTTTGGTACAATCGGTTTTGATGCCATATCTAAAGTATGCAATATAGAACGCTTAAAAGATGTTCCTAAAATTCTAGAAACACCTTATATTAATGGAAAGGCTCCTTATAAAGAAGAAATAGAAGAGTTAAGAAATAATAAATTTAATCCTAACTTAAAAGAACTATTTTAAATATTTTATATATTCTTTAACTAATTCTTTTAACTTTTGATAGTTTTCTTCGGAAAACTTTTTTTCATGATCTTCAATTTTAAAACTAGCTGGATTATTTAGTACATTATCATAATTATTTTTAATATACTTAAAAGCATACTCAGCCTCATCATCAGTTAAAAGAATTCCTTTTCTAGCACTCCAAGAGCGCACATCTTCTTCACTTAAATTTTTAATGTAACTTCTTATTAGATTATTCATATTTTCACCATTATATTATATGTTAAATTTTTAAAAATGAGCCATAATAATTATATGAAAAAAATATTGATAATTCTTCTAATCTTTATAACCATTTCCTCATACAGACTACTAAGTTTAAAAGATAAACCCACTTATCAAAAAGGGTATATTTATGGACTTACTGCCCCTCGTGGGAGAATCCTAGATCGTAATGGTAAAATTTTAGTAAATAACATTGGTGTTAAAAGCCTAGTCTTTAACAAACTATCAATAAGTACCAAAGAAACCATGGATATTGCCCGTAATCTAAATGACATCATAATATTAAATTTAACATCCAATAAAGAGGAAAAGAGATACTGTTTCTATATTGAAAATGATACTCTTATAAATAACCGTATAGGAGAAGAAATAAAAACTAAATATAAAGAAAGACGTATAAATAAAAAAGAATACGACAACTATAAATATAGCCTTATTACAGAAGAAGAAATCGAAAGCGTAAACGATAATATATGTGCTCTTTTTAATCAAATGAATAATGGTTATAGTTATGAAGACAAAATTATCAAAAAAAATCTTACAGATGACGAATATGAAAAAATAAATACTGCAAATTTAAAAGGCATTAGAACTGATATAACGTGGGAAAGATTTTATCCATACGGAAACACCTTAAGGGAAGTCTTTGGTTCTGTATCAACCTATAAACAAGGCATTCCAAAAGAATACAAAGATAAATATCTAAAAATGGGTTATAACCTAAGTGACAGGGTAGGCATTAGTAATCTAGAATATATTTATGATGAATATTTAAAAGGTGAAAAAGCCAAATACGAAATAAATGATAATCACCTTAAACTAATTAAAAAAGAAGAAATGGGTAAAGATATCGTTTTAAATATTGATATTGACTTGCAAAAATATACTGAAAGCGTTCTGGAAGAAGAAATAAAATTAGCAAAGAAACACCCAAATAGTAAATACTTTGATACTTCCTTTGTTATTATAAGTAACCCAAATGATGGAAGTATCCTTACAATGGCTGGCAGAAAACTTACCAATAATGGGGAGTTTGTTGATTATAGTTATGAAAATATTTTTAATTCATACGTCGCAGGTAGTATAGTTAAAGGAGCAACCATCTCAGTAGGATATAAGTATGATTTAATTCCTCAAAATAAAATTCTTGATGGATGTGTTAAACTAAGAACTACTAAAGATAAATGTTCATGGAAAAGTCTAGGTTATATGGACGCCAAAGAAGCTTTAAGAATGAGTAGTAACTACTATCAGTATCTCTTAGCAATCAAACTAACTGGTAAAAAATATACAAGAGGTATGAATATAGGTGCCACTAAAGAACACTTTGAAATATATAGAAACATCTTAAAAGACTATGGATTAGGTACTTTGAGTGGCATTGATTTAATGAATGAAGGAACTGGTTATAAAGGAACTAGTATAACTGACGATCAACTTCTTAACATGGCCATAGGTCAGTATGACACTTATACCCCAATATCTTTAACTAGTTATATTAACACCATCGCAACATCTAAAAGAAACAAATTATCACTTCTTAATATGGTTTTAAACAAAGATGGTTCTGTGTATTCAAAAAATAAAAATGAAGTCCTAAGTGCTGCCCCAATAAGTGAAGATAACTTAAACGAAATAAGAGAAGGATTTAGACTAGTAAACTATAGTGGTACCGGTTATGGATATGTCTCGAATAAAGTAAAAAGTGCAGGTAAAACTGGTACCAGTGAATCATTCATAGACACTAATAACGATGGTATAGTAGACCTAAAAACAGTAAGTACTACCTATGGAACATATTTTCCTTACGATAACCCCAAAATAAGCATTGTCATAGTAAGTCCTAACATCAAATACTCAAACAGAAATAGCGAATATAAATACCCCATAAATCGTAAAGTAATAAGCAAGGTTAGTAAAGAGATCATTGAAAAGTATCTCTAAAAATACTATAATATCCTTGGAGGATAGATATGGAAAAATCAATTATACCTTGTACAATAATAATATTGCTAGCACTATTAGGAGGCCTAACTCTATATAAAATAGAAAATATGCCAGAAGAAAAAGTATGCCATAACTTCGATAAAACAAGCGCAGAAACTCATGTATATTGCAGTGAATACACACCAATCGAAAAAGTTAGATATGTTTGGCATCTATATTAAGAGATAAGAAACAGATTATAATGACTAATTTAAAGTAGTCTTAAATTTGCAAGAAATAAAAGATTCCTGAAACTTTTACTTATAAGAATTAGAGGAGTTTTTTTATCTAGAAATATATATGATACTTTAATGAAATTAGACAATAAAAATTATATTATACCTGTATCTTCTGTTATAAATATTACAAATTAATCTGTAAATACTTGCTTAAACTTTAAGAGATATGTTATAATACTAACGAGTTAAAAAAGGAGGCAAAATTAAAATGGCAAAGAAAAATGAAAACCGTAATCCTGTTGAGTTAAAATGTACTGTTTGTGGTAATTTTATTCGCCCTACAGAAAAGAATAAAGCTAATACTCCAGATAAGCTAGAAATTAAGAAATTCTGTAAGACATGTGGCAAAACTCAAGTATTTAAAGAAAAGAAATAATTGTAAGGAGTAAAATAGTATGAATATAAATATAAATGATATCAAGAATGGTATGACTGTTATTCTTGATGGAAACCTATGTATGATTGTTGAGTTCCAACATGTTAAACCAGGAAAAGGTCCTGCTTTCGTAAGAATTAAATATAAGAATCTTAAGACTGGTTCTATTGTTGAACAAACATTTAATACAAACTTAAAATTAGAAAAAGCACACGTTGATAAATTACACATGCAATATTTATATAATGATGGAACTAACTACGTATTTATGAATAACGAAGATTACAGTCAGTTAGAAATTCCTGCAAGTGTACTTGGTGATGATGTTAACTTTTTAAAAGAAAACTTAGAAATTGAAGTATCTATGTATGATGGTGAAATCTTAGGAATTACTTTACCAGAAAAAGTTGATTATGAAGTAATTGAAACAACTGATGCTGTTAAAGGAAACACAACAAACAATGCCATGAAAGATGCAACAATTGAAACTGGTTATGTAGTAAAAGTTCCTATGTTTATTGGAGTAGGAGAAAAGATTTTAATTACTACTAAAGATGGTAAATATTCAAGTAGAGCATAAGCTCTATTTTTTGTTTGCAAAAATAACTATAATGCTTTATACTTTTAATTATGATAGGAGATAGTAAGATGGATAAACAATTAAAAAAAATATATTTATATATAGGAATCTTTGTTGCAATAATTTTTATTGGAGCAACATATGCATTCTTTACTGCCGGGATGAGTTCTGAAACAAGCACCACAGTAAGAGCGGATGCCGGAACAATGAAAATAACTTATGATGGAGGAAAAGATATAAATCTATCGGGAATATATCCTAAAGATGATGTATGGGCTACAAAAACTATAACAGTAACTGGTA
>OLPG01000333.1_pt1 | contig 48274 bp, 39 predicted proteins | sample 1672311 | NCBI WGS metagenome assembly OLPG01 (sample SAMEA3136670, study PRJEB25190) | human gut metagenome | biome: human gut; feature: human-associated habitat; material: faeces | place: Austria | collected 2013 | reverse complement strand
GGGATACACTTTGTGAGATTGACGGGAAAGTAAATGAATTTATCAGAAACGGAATACTGCCGGAAGAGTATCAGGATAAGGAGCAGATCGAACAAACGGCGGGAGCTTTGTCAAAAGAGCTTCTGTATATGAAGTTCTTACAGGGAATTCCGGTGGTTGGTGCTGTAGGCGGAGCTTATGATGCAGTCTACATGAAACGGATCACAGAGTATGCAGAGCTGAAATACCGGCACAGGTATCTGGCGGGGCGGAAAAAGGCAGAGAATGGACAATTATGTAAAAGGTGTAAAAGTTATAGAGATATATGATGCCGCAAATAAGGAATTGCTGGTAAAGTATGATGATAAGCATAATATAGACAAGGTTATTTCTGCTTTAAATATAAAATCATGGAAAGAGACAGAAAAAAGCATAGGTATGAACCCTAAATATACCATAAAATTTTATTGCGATACTACGAACCAAGATGAAGAAAAAGATATAAAAGAAATTACCCTTTATGAAAATGGGGAATATGCTACGATTTTTATTACTTCTCCTGGCGGAGTAAAACAAAACTATAAAACGAGCATTGATATTTCTGAATTGGTTATCTAATAATATTTGTGTAATGAGAATGAAAATCTAATTCTTTCAAGTTTAACTAAGACATTCCCGGAGCAAATGCTCATGGCATTGAAGCGGATACAAACACTATTGTTTGATAGAAATAAGAGAGGTTATTTATAATAAAATGAGCCGCCAGAACTGTAGGGGTGATGCAGTACGGGCGGCTCATTTTCTATCTAAACGGATGTATCCGGAAGTTCCGGCAGTTGATCGGTGAGTTCTTCATATCCGAGAATATCTCCGGCACATGGCATCGATTGCCCTGTTCCCTGCTGTGGTTTCCGGAAGTACAGCCGATACCGATGTCCCTCTAGGAGTTTGATATTCTTTTCCAGTGAGAAGGCGTATTCCTTTCCGTTATCACTGGCAAACCAATATTGCTGGTTTTTCCCGAAGAGTGTCTGTTCCCGTTTCGTGCAGCTTACGTCCAGTGACAGATAAGCATGTGTATGGATCAGGTGGTAGAAACTGAGTGCACGCAAGATGCTGCAGATTCCGATGAGGAGGCTCATGAGGATAAAGAGCCGGTCATGGGTGGCGATCCCGAAGATGCACCCAAAAAGTACACAGAAAAAGCCGATTGCACTGATGGCAACCAGCTTTGTGAAAAATGGTTTTGGCATAAGGTTCCTTCCTTTAACATGTATGAAATGTGATTTGTTTATTCAGGTACAAATTAGCAATAGCCTGCAGCACTGGATACTGGGTATGGTGAATCTGGACATCATCCACAAGTGTTTGGTAAGTTGTCTCCGGTTCTGTGTATAACTCATCCATAATATCCGATTCGTTGTGGATTACTTTTTCCTGCTCCATACTTGTGACAAGCTCAGCGGTCGTGAGGGATACCTTATCAGCCAGCTTCAGAATGGTATCTTCCATCGGTGAAGAGGGTTTCTTCTTTAAATATCTGCCAAACTCTTTTGCACCAATAGTTCCTTCCAGATAAAGCTGAACGCAGCCAAAGAGCCGGATGGGAAAGGTATCCTTCAAGGGAATAATGGTCAGACTGCCGAGAAGGCGATATAAGGCATCCACCCCTGTCAGTCCAATTCCGCTTACAACCAGACCGCGTAAGGAAAGTCGGTTCAGATAGTGTTGGAAGGATAAGCCTTTCGGACCTTCTTTCTGTATCTGGCGCAGGGTATAGGCATCCTGGAGTTCATGGAGCGTCAGAATCTGGAAGGCAAGACAGCTCCAGAGCAGCAGCTCGTCATCCGATAGTCCATATTCTTGTCCATCGTTGATTACAAGAGGAATGGATTTTCCGCCTGTCGTTTTTTGAAATTTTAAGGTTCCGACAGCAGTATAAAGTGTCAGCATAAAAGTTCCCTCCTTCAAGGTTAAGTCAGAAGTGCATAGAGTGCATCATACTGCTGTAATAGTTTCCGTGCTTTGCTCTGCCATGCCCGTACACGATTGGCTGGTACTTGGTAGTGTTTTGCCAAGTCAAAGCTGGTATATCCCTGCTGTTGCAGATAGAGGGCTACAATTCCCTTCTGAATAGTTGAGGACTGTCCGGTGCCAAGCTGGGTTAAATGCTCAAGAAGCAAGGTCTGGTTTGTGTCCTTTTCCGGGTGAGTTGTTTGTGTATCCTCGTAGGAAAACAAATCACGATAATGGAGATGTTCATCTTCAGATGATGCTTCGTCCAGAGAACAGAGCATGGAGCGGTCACGGGCAATTTTCCGCCAGTAGTCAAAGATGGCATGACGGATGATAGTTTTGGCATAAGGCTGGAATGATCTTCCTTCCTCAAATCCGACAGCCGACCGGCACAAAGCCAGATATCCAATCTGACATAATTCCTGTTGTTCTTCCTCAGTTACATAGGCAGCGGTGCGGGTCATGGAACGAATCATGATCGGAACCAGATCCATGGATTTTTCCACCAGTTGTTTTTGCTTTTTATTTAGTGGTAAGGTCATCATCAATCACCGCCTTTCAGCTGGCTGCCCGGAGGCGGAAGGGAATATGGTTGTTCTTTAAAACATCTGCGGATTCCCGAATGAGCTGGTCGCACATATAGTTGCTGAACTGTCCGATGTGAGCCTGCTTATCTGTCAGACAGAACTTATCTGCCACCCAGCGATATGCTTCCGGTTTGGAAAGGATGCCCTGTTGCCAGATCTGATCGAAAATTCGATGTGCCTGAATCCGCTTTTGACGAAGCTCCCGGTTGGCGAGCGTTCCTTTTGGTATCTTGGTTCCCGGATGTACCCCGACATAGGAATTGCAGGATGGATAGTGGGAGCAGACATAAACCTGTCCGCCATGAGAATGCGTTCCATATACAAAGGATGCATCTCTTAATATTGCTGTTCCGCCGCAGTAAGGGCAGCGGATGATTTTTGGTTTCTTCATCTGTTTTCACCTCGCTTGTACATACACGATACGTAACGTGTACGTGAATAACCAGTACGTACTGTATACTTATATTGTAAGTAAGCAGGTGATGAATTCCCATAGGACGCAAGCGGATACTGATCCCAGATTCGGACTAAATGGCACGAATCCCCATTTTTCAGATGCCGGGATAGAAAATTGCTCGGATGAGCGGGAATAAGCCGCTGTCTGTGAAACGTGGATAATTAACCGGTGTAAAGATGAACTTCTCACAGAAAATCCGTAGCAGGAATAAGCTGATCAGTACCAGACAGAGCAGGTAAGTGTTCCTGCGCCTTCTGGTCCATGGCTTTTTCGGACGGAATTTCACATACAGGACAAAAATCATGGGAATAAATATCAGGTTCGTAAAGACCTGATCGATACATTGGATGATTGAAATTACGTTTAACATAGGCAGTGCCTCCTTTCTTTACATATCCTGTACGTATAAGAGCCTGAAAGTGCAACTTTTTGTTACCAGTCATATTGCTGGTTCTCCTGAAGCCGGAGCAGTGCCGGAATGGGACATGGCTTTAAAGGCAGCTTCTGAGCGGCCAGATAGGGCAGATAAAGCTCTGTAAAAGCAGCAATGCTCATGCTTCCGGTACATTCGGTTGGCTCCGGTATCCGGGGAAACAAAAGCGCTGCATCTGAAAGAGGGAGGATGCAGGGGCTTCCCGTTTCATCCGGATGGAATAAAAAGCCAGAGTTCTCACAGCTTTCCTGTGCGTTACAAGTGCGGCACCAGACGTAGATACAGGAGTGCCAGTTCCCTTCACAGAGGTTCAGAAAATGACGGATGTGCTTGGCATCTGTCTTGCAGTGGGGGTGTTTCATATTCATCACCTACTAAAGAAGCAGGCAGTTCCATGTGGGAGCTGCCTGCAGGAGTCTTCGTTATGAGTTACTGATGTTTCTTTTTGCGTTTGAAGTAAACGATGCCCAGGACACTTGCACCTGCAAGTGCAGCTATGGCGATTCCGGCATACAGGAGAAGCGGCGTCTCATCGCCGGTCTTTACAGGCGGAGCTACCGGAGGCGTCTCCGGTTCTTTCGGAAGCTCCGTCATGTGTACGGTCTGACCTTCATCCTTCAGATCCTCATGGGAAGCAATCTCATGCTCGGTTTTTCCGTCTGTATAGTAGAGCTTTTCAAAGACAACCACATCCTGTCCGGCAAGAGCAGAAGCGTCGAAGGTAAAGGTAACTTCCACAGAGCCGCCAGCTTTTTCTGCTTTAAATTCTGCCTGAGCGGTAACTGGTTTTCCGTCTTTTAACAAAGCCTCTCCGGTTTCCTTATTCATCAGGGTTCCGATGACTTTGTACTCAGATCCAGGCATCAGACCATGATAAGTGACCGTATCTACGATAGTCGCTTCCTTGGAAGCAGAGACATCCTGATCCCCGTCACTGCCGTCTTTGGCTGTGGTTTTGATTTCCGGGAAGTAGATGGTCTGGTTGGCATCTTTGATGTCCGCATGTACCGCTACTTCGTGATCTTCAAAAGTCATTGTTTCAAATGCCACGAGCGTTTTTCCGGAAAGTGCAGAGGCATCAAAGGTAAAGGAAAGCTCTACGCTGCCGTTAGCTTCTTCCGGAGTGAAACTTGTTTCTGCAGTCACAGCTTTGCCATCCACATCGAAAGGTTTTTCGGTTTCCGCATCCATGAGTGTTCCTGTCAGCTTGTACTCTTTGCCTGGGATCAGGTTTTTGTATTCCACAAGGTCTGTAAGCGTCAGTTCTTTTTCCGGTTTTGCATAGTGTGTGCCGGAAGCAGCATCTGTTGCAGTGGTTTTGATTTCCGGGAAGTAAATAGTCTGTCCTTCATCCGCAATGTCTGTGTGTACGGCAACTTCCTTGTCTTTGTAAGCCAGGGATTCAAAGACAACTACTGTTTTCCCTTTTAAGGAGCTGGCATCAAAGGTAAAGGTAACATCTACCGTACCAGCGGATTCTTTTGGCTTGAAGGATGCTTTTGCTGTCACCGGTTTTCCGTCTGCTTCGACTGGTTTCTTTGTTTCTTTATCTATCAGAGTTCCAGTCACTTCATATTTCTGGTTAGGAACCAGCCCCTTAAAGGAAACCGTATCCACCAGCGTGATTTCTTTCTTTGCACAGGAAATATTGGAGTTCGTGTCCGTATCTTTCGCAGTAGTCTTGATTTCCGGGAAATAGATGGTCTGGTCTTCATCGTTGATGTCGGTATGGACTGCAAGCTGCATCTCATCCTGATATAATTCCTCGAAGACTACGGTTGTTTTGCCCTTTAAGGAAGTTGCATCAAAGGTAAAGGTTACTTTGACGGAGCCGGAGGATTTCTTTGCAGTAAATTCAGTTTCAGAAATCACCGGTTTTTCATCCACAAGGATTGGTTCCCCGGTTTCTTTATCCATTAAGGTTCCGGTCAGTTTGTATTTCTGGCCCTTTTTCAGTCCTTCATATTCCACAACGTCTTCAATGGTCACTTCTTTTGCCGGTTGGCTCATGTGTGTACCGGTCTCGGCATCCAGAGCAGTCGTGCCGATCTCAATGGCATCATCGGTCAGAGTTCCAACCTGTATCAGAACAGAATCCTTATAAACCTTGACTTCAAAGGTTAAAAGATCCATGCCTTTGTTGGAAGCACAACGCTGTTCCGCCAGAGTGTAAGTATCGTAAATGAGAGCACCTTTGGAATCATCCGGTTTGGAGGTGCCGAACCAGATGCCGTCTTCCGAAGACTCACCCCGGTTGGTATTTGCGGTATGTTTGTTCCATTTGGAGGAAGTGCTGGCATAACCGTTGGCATCTGTCACAATCACATGGCTTTCGCCTGTTGTTTTGGAAGTGATCTTAAATGGCACATTTGCTAGACGGTTCTGGCTGCCGTCAGCAATCTTGACAAATTCCAGATCCCCGCGGATGACCTGATTGGAGATGGAATTGTCTTTTGCAGTCAGTTCCACGATTTTTCCCTGTTCTGTGATGTCAAATTCTACAGAGATCTTTCCGCTGTTCAGATAACCGGAAGGTGCAGTTGTTTCATCCACACGGTAATGTCCGAATGGGAGAGCATCTTTTGCAGTTGCAGCAATACCGGATTTATCTGTAGTAAGGGTAAGGACCACCTGATCTTTGGTATAGGATTTCCCGTCTACCAGTACAGGATTGTCATTTAAAGTAGTAATTGTAAAGACCGCACCTTCCAATGTTCCGGAACCCTGTGGTTTTGCTTTTCCGGTTTCGATGTCACGTTTCTGAATTTTGACTCCGCCACGGATGACGGATTCTTCTGCGGTTGAAGACTGGTATACGGAAATGGTTTCCTGATTGCCCTCCGCTTCAATCTTTTGTACAAAAATAGTTGGATTGAGCTGATAACCCGCAGGGGCTTTGCTTTCCTGTACAGTTACAGTACCAAGTGGAAGGCAGACCGTTTTGCCGTCACTTGTATAATAGAAGGCATCGCCGCTTACAAAATAATCTTTCGTAAAATGCATCTTTCCGGAAGCGTCTGTTTTTAATACCCAGGTACGTGCAGGTTTCTTTCCAGCTTCTGCAGGATCGCTGTCAGACTGCTCGGTATAGAACTTGACTGTAAATTCTGTGTTTGCAAGGGAAGCTGCTCCCTGTGGGGAGGCTTTCTTTGTTTCAGCATCCAGCTTTTCAAGCACCAGATCCATGGGATTATTCTGCGGAATCTCTGTTACGTTTGCAGCAGAAGTCTGTTCTGCTTTTACAGTGACTTTGTGAGCTTTGGTGTCTACAATGTAGCCTTTGGAAGCAGAGAGCTCTTTTACGGTATAATCGCCTTCCTCCAGTTCGCCGGATCTGGCATACCCGTTTTCATCGGTGGTCAGTTTCTGGATGAGCTTCTCACCCTGATAGATCCCATACACAGCACCCTTTAAGCTGTAATTCGGATTCCCGTCCGATACGCTTCCGTTGGCAGAAGATTTTTTCAGTTCGATCCAGCCGTTTGGAACCTGATACCAGCTTCCGGCAATGGTCTGGCTGCCCTGTCCCGGAACGATGAATGCCCGAAAGCCTTCCGGCGGGTTCGGAAGTCCCTGGATGGCACTGGCTACTTCCAGTGCTTTATCAATATAGGACTGCGGAGCGCCATGGAAGGCTCCGGTGTCAGCAGAATTGCCGGCATAGATGTAAGCGACAACCAGATGTCCGATGACATAGCTGTTGTCATCACTCCAGCCGCTGAAATATTTATCCTTGACGACTTTATCGTAGCCGTAGCCGCCGTTTAAGTAGTAGAGAGCTTTTCTGAGCGGGGAGTTCTGGCTTAAAAGGTCATAGGAATAGGAACCAGAGGAAGGTGTTTTCCTCAGTGGTTCCACGCAGTAAGCAGTATTGCTCCCGTCAAAACTCATGCGGGAGGTAAAATAGCTGCCGTAAGGGATATTGGCACCTGCCTTATAGCTGATGGTGCCGTCGGCTGCATGAACCGGAAAACTGCCGGAAAACAATGCGCCGATTGCGACAAGGACTGCCAGCAGCATAGCCAGCGTCCGTCTGGTATAGGATTTGTATGTCTGTAACATAAGTCTCCTCCTTCTTGAAGTTCAAATGAAAAGGGCAGCGTCAGTGCCGCCCAAAGTTACACGGCCTGTTTCTTCTGCTTCGCAAGGATTTCCAGAAGCTCCTGCCGATCTGTGGTAATCAGCTCCTTTTCCAGATTGGAAGCCTTAAATTCCACAGTGATGTTATTGTTGTTGGTTGAGATCAGACCGTTTCCTCGTTGGAAATGGGTGATGTTCATAACTTCCGTTTCCGACAGGTGCAGGATGGTCTTCACTCGCTGCGCCTCTTCATCTTCCATGTTCAGGATAATCTTGGTCTTGCAGTTGTTGATGATGCCTTTGCCGTATTTTCCGTCATCCAGAGCAAAGAAGTCGTTTAAATCCTGCGTGGCAAAGATGCCGGCTCCAGAGTAAGCCCGGATGATCTTGGCAATCTCCAGTACGAATTCCGCTGCAAGTCGGTTGCTGGATGCACCGATGAGCTGCCAGACCTCATCGACAAAGATGGCTTTCTCTTCGGTACGGTTTTCCTTCGCTTTATCCCAGACATAATCCAGGGCAACGAACATGCCGACCGTTAAAAGATCGCTGGAACCGGTCAGTTCGGAGATATCCAGTACCGTATATTTATTGGTCAGGTCCACATTGGTCTGCTGGTTAAAGGAAGAAGCAGAACCGTGAACCAGGCGGTTCAGGATATGAGCCAGACGTTTGGTATCCTCGCTTTCCAGCAGGACATTGTAGACATCCTCTAGAATGGGCATCTTTTTGTACTGCTCCGGATGCTGCGGATCTGTCAGGGATTCATTTTTATGTGTAATCCCTTTTAAGGCATAGGTTTTGATCAGGGCTTCATCCAGAAGCTGCTTCTCCTCATGGGACATATCCGGGATCAGCAGGCTGAAAAAGATATGAAGCCGCTGAATCTTGCCAGCCAGTGCGGAGGCATCGAGGGTCGGTCCGTCTAAAAGTTCATTTACAGAATTATCCACCTTTCGGATTTCCATGATGTTGATACAGTTTTTGCTGGCAGGGGAGATCTGGATAAATTCTCCGCCGACATTCCTTGCAGCCCGGTAAAATTCGTGTCCCTTTAGGGGAGCGATGATGAACACCTGGATGCCTTTTCTTCGCATCCTTAGTGCCATGGTCTGCATGGTGAAGGTCTTTCCTGCTCCCGAACAGCCTAAGATACAGATGTTGCTGTTCTTGTACTGCCTGGAATCAAAGATATCCGCAATGACCAGGGAATTGTTATGCTTGTTTACCCCAAAGAGGATTCCGTTATCATCGCAGATACTGTAGCTGACGAAGGGATAGCAGCTTGCCGCCCCGGAAGTCAGTACGTTCCGCTTGGACAGCTTAAAAAGCTTCTTGTCCAGATTTGCCAGCGGCAGGGAGGAGAGAAAGCCCTGTTCCTGTAAAAAGTAGCAGGAGTGTAAGTTCATATCCTGCGAGATCAGGAGCTTTTTCATTTCCTGAATCCGCCATTGCAGTTCTTCCAGAGTAGTGGCGGTGATGGTAATGAGAAGATTCATGTAATAGAAATCTTCGTTATTGGCAAGCCCTTGTTTTAAGAAGTAACCGGAGCGGATCGCAGAGTCCAGATCGTCATAGTCAGTGTTGGTATCGGACGCATCCTTTAATTTGGAACGGTTGATACGGATCTGCTGACCGAGACGCTGCTGAATCTTGTCCTTTGGCTGTTTCTGGAGAAAGAAATCAATATCAATCCCTTCCCCGGCATTGACAAGGAGTGACAGCCATCCGGGAGTTACCCGGTTTTTGTAGCCGTCAGACGGCACAAGCAGGTAGGAATGGTAAAGCCCATTGATCTGCACATAATGGGAGTGCTTGAAATCCACACTTTCCGGTGCGAGAAACTCGTTGATCCGGATGTGATCCAGTTCCTCCATGCGATTTTCCTTTGTATAGGCGGACAGTACAGTGCTGATCCGGTTCGAAAGCGGAACCTCCGTACAAAGGGTACGGTTTAAAAGGGTGTAGAGAACATCCGTAGTAAATTCATCCTCATTGTCATGGGAGACCACTTCATTCCCGCACTGGTATAGAAAGGTTTTGGCGGTCTGGGAGGCTGTCTCAAGAGCAGCAAGGATTTCCCGTTCCTCTTCCTTTCGGTTTGCGTTGAATGGTTCATATTCAAAGATCAGAAAGAACCGTCTGGATACTGCTTCTCTGGAACTTAAGTTCTGGACAAACTGGATGTAGTCACGCTGCAGTTCCTGACAGTGGGGATCGGTTTCCCGCTCCAGCTCCAGCTGGGACTGCTCCAGATGCTTATTGATGTCTGCTTTTTTGGAGATCATCTTGATCTGGAGTTTGACAGGGCTGATCTTTAAGTAACTGATAAAGCTGTAGATAATGCCCTGCTGTTCCCTGGCACTTCGAAGCAGAAAGTTGATTGGTTCAATCTCCAGGATCTTCACGTACCGTCCGTCTGTGGTATAGACGATTCCGTTTGCGATTTTTTCCACCGGAAGATAATCCTCCAAGGTCTGGTCTTTCTTTCGCTTTTTCCGGGAAACGGGTTTTGACGTGGCAGATGAGGTGTCCTCCTTGGAAACCACCTTTTTTTTCTGCTCTTTTTTTGCAGCCCGCTTTTCGGAAACTGCCCGTTTTTCTTCCTCCTTTCGTCTCCGGGCTTCCGTTTTTTTCTGTATTTTTATCTGTTTCGCCGCCTCTTTTTTCTGTCGGCTGGCTTCTTTCTGCTCCCACTTCAGATAACGGATATCTTCCTTTGCCTGTTTTTTGATGCCCCGCTTGGTGGAGGTATCAAACTGCCGGTGTTCTTTTTTTTTACTTTTTGGCGGAGCTGGTGCGTCCGGTTCAGACTGTGGGGGAGCCGATGCCATTACTTTGGAAGGCTCTGCCATTTTTTCTGCTTTCCGGTGTTTCTTTGTCTTTGGCTCTTTGAAACGTGGTTTCCTGCGTGGCTTTCCTTCCGGAAGACTGTCGGACCTCCAGATTACCCTGCGGTTCACTACAAAACGCAGGGCATTCATCAAAAAGGCAGTGATGCTCTCCCCGCCGATTCCAATCAGGGCTACCATTGCCGCTGGAAGTGCGGTCATGCAGAGAATGATGATGCGGGCAGTCAGGGACAGCGGCAGGTGGAAAACAGGGATACCGATTGCCAGGGAAAGAACAATGCTTTCTATGGCATTGCGGATGTCAAAAGTTCCGTTTAGGATCTTGCCTTTCTCAATGAAGTTGGAAGGGATAAAGGAAACCGGTGTTTCTTCTGGCTGTGTCATGGCTGCACCTCCTTTTTCGTATCTTTCGCATCTTCGGAAGGCACAGAGGCACTGCCGGATTCTGTGTCCGGAGCTTCCGGGCTGTCAGAAGTATCCGGATACCCGCCTTCCTGCAGGTGTTCAATGTCCTGCGAAGTCAGGGACGGCAGGGAATCATCGGTTTGCTTTTCGTAAACAGTCGTATCTGCAGAGACCTGTACCCCGTCTTCTCCAAATAAAAACACACCCGTCGGGGTGTGGTAGGTAACCGGAAGCGTATCCTGATCGGAAAGTGAAAACATCAGGCAGACGGTTGTTTCGGTAGGGTAGCTGGTTTTTTCCGGCAGGAAGGTGATGCTTGTCTGTTCTTTTTTGACATACTCTTTTAGGTAGACAGGAAACTGCCCTTTGAGAGAAGCAATCTGGCTGTCGGAGAAAAATGCTTTTAAAGCATCAAAATCCAGATATTCCGGCATGGGGGTATCAGAATTTGTTTCTGTTGTTTCCTTTGCCGGTTCCCTGCCTTTGTTTCCGGAAGCTTCTTTTTTCTGGCTTTTCCAGAAACTGGGGAGAACCAGTCCGGCAAGCAGCAGAAACAGCATCAGAAAAATGGAAAGAATCACTTTTGTTCTGTTCATAATGGCTCCTTTATTTTTTGTCGAAGATCCAGTAGGCATTTGCCGTAGCATGGATTTCCGACATCATATCAAATTCACGGTTAATATAGTTCTTTGCGTCACTGTCATTGGGATCATTGACCAGTACCTTGCCGTTTGCCGTAACACCTCGGAGTACGATGAAGTGTCCGCCGCTGGTGAAAAGTCCTGCCCGCTGAGAGGAGATGACCGGACAGCCTTCGGAGAGTGCCTGAAGTACCGTATTGGCATTGCTGGTCTGTGTGACGCTGCCACAGCCGAAATGACTGGCTGCAGCCTGAAAGTAGCTCCAGTAGGTTCCAACTCCCGGCTTGTAATAGGAATTCCCGCACCATGCCACCGCATCCGGAGGGGTAATGGTATTCCCGGTCAGGTAGCTGGCGATCATGGCAAAGCTGGTAGGCCCGCAGCCGGAAGATGCGATGGAGCCGCCGCCATAAGGAATGTTCCCGTAATCGGTCTGGAGATAGTGCGGAATCTGCATTCCGTTTGCCGGATAGCTTCCGCCGGTATTGGTAATCTGATAATACCGGAGAACATGCTCCACATATTCCTTGTCCCCATACCGGTCATAATGCCAGTTCGGACGGGCACACATCATATCCGAATAAGCAATGGCGTTTTCTTTGGTATAACCGCCGTCACGTTCCATTGCCCAGTCGATATAGCCGGAGCCGTAATTGTAACCCTGAAGCGCCAGCTTGATGCGGTCCAGGTCGGTAGGTCCGGTACATCCTGCTTTATCCAGTGCATACTTTAATTCCTGAATCCCACATTCGATGGAATAAGCAGGATCGGTGATGCCGTTGGGGACATGGGGGTATTTCTTATTAAAGCCGCCTTCTGCCGCCTGCATGGGATCGCTTCCACGCCCGCCGCTTTCCTGCATCATGACTGCCATGAGGAGTTCCACATAAGCTTCCATGCCGTATTTCTGTGCGACCTGCTGGATGGTAGCCCGGTAAGCCAGCACCTCATCGCTGACACCTACCGCCATGGCAAGACCGGAAGCGGAGCCGCCAAAGAACATGGTCAGGTTTTCCACATAACTGTCTGCCGTTTTTTTCTGCTTATCGGTCAGATGAAAGACGTGATCTGCAAAGTAGGCATCTCCGGCATAGCTGACCGTGTAGGTATGGCGGGTAAAAGTAACCTTTCTGGGTGGTGCATTTTCCTCTTCCGCCGGAACTTCCACCGTGGCCGTTTCTGAAGTAACGTCATAAGAAAAAAGCCCGTCCTCGTTTTCCCGGATCAGGCTTTTGAGTTTGCTGATATTTATATTTTTATAGTCATCCTGGCTGGCACAAAACTGTGCGATGAGCTGGTTCGCATTTACGATGATACTGGAAGCGTAAGGATCGCTGATAGAGGCAGTATCTCCTTCCGGGAGTCTGGCAATTTCCGCATTGATCTTAGCAAGCAGTGCATCATGGCTTTCCTGAAGCACCTCCACGATTGCCTGATTGGAAGCCCGGATATTTTCACTGATTACCGTGTTGCTGGTCAGTGCTCCGGTATTTTCAGAGAGGTCTCCGAAGACGAGTCCCGGAAGCATGACAAGGAACAGCATGGGAAGCATCAGTACACCGCCGACGGCTGCTCCGGTTTTCGCAAGGGTGCGCCTGTGCCGGAATACTGTACCGATGACAGCAAGAGGACTGCCCATCAAGGCTGTTTTTGGCATGTTACATACGCTCCTTTCGCTGTGGGGCTGGCGGCAGTTTCTGGACAATGGATTCATTGTAGGATACTTTGCCGTTGCCGGAAGTATATGGTGCTTTTTCTACCGTATCCTGTGCATACTGCTTGTACCAGGTGGAACCGTCCACGGACTGCACCGTAGAGTAGGCGCCCTGAGTCGGAGCTGCATACTGGTCGGCATGGTACAGGGCAAAATCCCGGTTCCCGGAACTTCCGGTTTCGGTACCGGTGATCCGTCCGCCGCCGATTTCTACATTATCATAGGAAGAACCGCCGCCCGGCTTGATGCCCATATAGGAAGTAAAGGCTTTCTGTGCGTCTGCTCCCTTGATGGAACCCACCTGACCGTAATTTCCCTGTGCAATGTTGCTGATGACCTGATTGGCAAAGTCTCCGCCTTTGTTCAGGGATGACTGGTAGAGCATGTTTCCGATACTGCTGTGTTCGGTATAACCGGTTGCGGAATTGACCGCTTCTCTTTGTACCTGTCTTCCCACTGCCCCGGCAAGCCCGCCGGATAGGAAGCTTCCTGCGACAGCCGCACTTCCGGGAGAAGAGGCTTTGCGGTAGCCGCCACCACCATGGGAACGCATGGAACCGGTCAGGCTCCGTCCTGCAATCAGAAGTTCAGCCATCATGTTTCCTCCGGTATTGCCGACATTGATGCCAAGCGATGCCAGAAAAGAATCAATTTTCTGGGATACCTTTAAAAAGGCAATGGCACACAGGAACCAGACGAAGACATTTCCGGTTACCGCCTCCTTTCCCTGACTGGCAACTGCCGCTTCCACGTCTGCTTCCGTAAGCTCCGCTGCAAAGACCGGCATGGAGCAAAACAGTACCAGACAGGCAGTTAATACCAGGAATGGTATGAGTTTCTTTCTAAGTTTCATTTTGGTCCTCCTTTCTTATAGGGATAACGGATTGGCAAGGAAGGTGCCGACCATAGAAGTAAACAGCCGCAGGCACCACGCATTCATCAGAAGCAAAAAGAACTGGCCGCCAAGCATCCGGCACCAGCTTTTGAAGATATTTCCGGTTGACTGGCTGGCACCCATGGAAAAAGCTGCCGGGGCTGTGTAGACCAGTACCCCCAGAAGAATATAGCGTTCTGCCGCTTCAAAGAGCAGTTTGATGTAGTTCCACGCCAGAATCAGTACCAAAATCAGTGCAATGATGGCTACCGCCCCATTTGCACAGACTCCCAGGATGACTGTGACTACGGAGTTAAAATCCGCAAATTTTAAAGGCGGCAGGTCTTCCGTCAGAATCCAGTTGTACGGTGTTCCTGAAATCTTCAGGAGCAGATCCACAATATCTTTCGCATAGAAGGTGAGAAAGATAAAGAGGAAGGAACGGATGGACAGCTTAATGGGATCTTCCGCTTCGATACCGGCTCCCATAAAGTAATTTTTAAAGAGCTGCCATACCCAGTTTAAGAGGATCAGCCCGATGCCCAGTGCCAGAAAGACCTGATACATGGTCTCGGCTGCAGGAAAGTAGCGAAGAAACGTATCCATGGAACAGCCCAGAGCACCGAGGACTGAAGTGGTGATCAGATCCAGAATGTTCATGACCTGTTCGGCAATCCATTCCACGATTCCGTCAAGTATTCCCATAGTGGCATCTCCTTTCGTCTATCCGTTCCATTTTCCGCCTGCAAAGAACGGGGTGATGTAAGCCATGATAAAGCCAAGCCCGTTTAAGATCGCCCAGGTAATGACGATACGCTTGAGCCATGCACGTGATTCGTCCACGGTTTTTCCGCTTTTGGAAAAATTCATCATCAGAAGGGCAACCGATGCCGTTACGACTGCAGCAATGGTGGAAATGAGGATAATCTGGTTATAGACATCCTTCATGATCTCATTGGCTTTGGTCCAGATGGTAGCGGCAAAAACCGGCTGTGTGTATCCGCAGAGGACTGTGACAGCCAGAAATGCAGCATACAGGCATCTGCCATAATTGACATGCCGTTTTGTGTCCGGCGGAGCGTTTTTCAGTTTGTGTTTCACGTAAAAGTACCTCCTTTTTATAAGAGCGGCAGGAGAATTACCTCCCCTGCCTTTGCTTATGGTTTTCCTGCCTCAAGAAAGGACGCAGCCCGGTCAATGCAGGCTGCGTCCTAAATCAAAGTATGAAATTGTAAAGATCCTCCTATCTTACAGAAAAAACGCAGCTTATTTGCCGCAGGAGAGGCTTCCCATACGGCAGTGCTGCGTTTCGTTCTGCATATAATTTTGACAATATCAATTTTAACATGGGTAAATTACCGCTACAATCGCAGGACTGTGCCAGTTACAGACGATGGAGTGCCAAAAATGTGACCAACGCTAAAAGCGTTATAAATGCAATCCTTATGGATACTGTAAGCGTGATTTGCAACCAATTATACTGGATTTACATGACTAATGCTTTAAGCGTTAGTGAATACTGGAAGGAGGAGGTGTGCGTGTGAAAGGAATGGGAAAGGCAATCCGCAGGTACAGGGAAGAGGCAGGAATTACGCAGGAGAGACTGGCTGAACTGGTGGATATCAGTACCAACCATCTGGGTGCGATTGAGCGGGAAGTGAAAACACCTACGATGGAAACATTTGTAAAGCTGTTGAATGTATTAGGTGCGGAACCGAATGAAGTGCTGAAGGAAGTGATTCCTCTTACCAGAATGGAACATACTTCTGTAGTGGAAGGAAAGCTGGAAAGGCTCACACCGAAGAAGCAGGAAAGCGTGCTTCGGATGCTGGATGTGATAATTGAAGAGATGATGAAATAGAAGCTGTCTGCGAAATTGCCGCAGGCAGTTTTTTTGAAAGCTGTATATGCAATAAAACACATAAAAATATGCGATTTATGATGAAAGTGATTGCAAGATTTGATATAGTAATCCTAAAAGCATTATAAAACTAATTCTTAAAGGATGACTATAATATGAAAAAGGGATATGTGGGATTATTGGCATGTGCGTCAGGAATTCTGATCGGACTGGGAATCAGCCGGCTGGATCTGACAGGTTATCTTGAAAAAACACAGGAGCAGGAATATCACCCGGTAGAAAGAAAGGTGCCTGAATCAGTAGAAAGCAAGCTGAAAGATCCAAAACAGTGCTGGCTGTGTGGAAGCGATGAACGGAGTATGATGGATTATTTCCGGAAGTTTGACGATCTGGGAGTGATCTGTACCAATCACTGGTATGTGATGGATATGCATATCCGGAATCATGATGAGGACGGGAATCTTACCGGCCCGCAGGGAAACGGGCATATGGGTTATACCGGGACAGGAGAAGGCGGCTGCTTTTTCCATACGGAGCAGATGTCGGATTACGGGATTTCCGAAGTATCGGTGGATTACGGGGAAGATAGTATCTTCGATGTGAAAAAAGTACAGAACCATCTGTGTCAGGAATGCCTGGATAAGCTGGTGGAAAGCATGGAGGTATTCTGTGAGGAAACGCAAAAACCCAAGCCCCGTGATCTGGTACTGGTGGATTTTCAGACATTGGAGCTGTACGCCATTCAGGAGCATAATGCGGGATACTTTATCCGGGATTATTATGTGGAAATTGAGTCGGAGGAAGATGGGGTGGAAGTAAAGGCATTTTACTGCCCGAAGCTTAATAACGGGAAAAAGGATGGAGAATAAATTGAGGTTTGCATTGGTGAGGAGTATAATGTAAGTACGTGTTATGTATTGGAAAAACTTGAATTTAGCAGAAAGAAGGATTGTTATGAAATTTATCAATACTAGAAAATTCACATGGATAATTTGTATAATAGGATTTTTGCTTGCTCTTGTAAGTATATTTTTCTTACCGAGTATTATTCCAGTACATTTTGCAAATGGGATTGCGGATGATTATGGAAGAAAAATACAAATATTTTTATTTCCTATATTACAAGTGCTTATCACTTTTTTGACTGGACGAGAAAAAGTAAAATATTGCCTGACACATTCAAAAACTTTCTTAACGGACATTCAGTTTAATTGGATGATAGATGGTGTACTTTTATTGGTAATGTTTGCAGAAATATGGGTTATCTATGCTTCATTTGCATAGAAATACTTGCATAACAATTTACATTTGATTGAGCAGATAAAAATGATTTGAGGTGGTAGCAATGAAAAAGCGATTGGGAATCATAGCCGGAATTTTAGGAATTGTATTGGCAGTCATTGGCATTGTACTGAAGCAGAAAGAAAACATAGCCGTTTCTGTTATTGGTGGTGCGGATGGCCCGACTTCTATTTTCATAGCAGGGAAGTTAAATGGTGATAATTTTATTTTTATGATTGTAGTTGGAATTATTTTATTGATTTTGGCAGGAGTTATTTTTTACAAACGTAAGCATTAAGTTACAGTTTTTTAGACTGTGTATGGCGGAAGAACCGGGAAAGTGTAGATATATCATGGGGATTTTGGAAAAAAATAAAAAAAGTAAGGGTACAGCGTTTGTCTATGATGAGAATAATGATTACTATAAGATGGAAATAAACGGGATTGAATTTGTCTGTGACAGTATACATTCCGATTATGAGAAGCATGCAGTTGAACTGGCACAGGCGTATGAGAAAAGGCTGCCGGATATCGTGGATTATCTTATGCCGGATATAAAGGAGATGTTTGGAATTACAAATCCAGATGTAATAGCAAACTCACTAGGAAAGCCGAGTATAGATTTGGATAGAGGAACACTGACTTATCTGGAGCACACAATGGACAGCCTACATATTATTGAAATGGAATTTGACGGTATCTTCACGGCATTCTATAACTCCTGTATTGATGGATAGGACTTTAGTAACATAGAGCTGCAGTTGTCTACAGCTTTTATCCAGACTTCGGATGTTACAGAGAAGCAATCAGAAATGGATTGATCGATTTCTGAAGCAGTATCCGGTGAAATCCTTGAACATATGAAGGAAAAGTATGTATGTTAATTTTATTTTTATTGTAGACAAAAGATAGGACTGATATGATAAAAGAACAGGTTATTACAAATAGAGGTGGAGTATTTGATGCAGAAAATATTATTACTGGAGGATGACTTGAATCTAAATCGGGGAATTGCCCTGTTACTTTCACGGGAAGGGTATGAGGTTCGTCAGGTTTATACAATAAAGGAAGCAAAAGAAGCATTTCAAAAAGGAGATTATGCTCTTGTTATCAGCGATATTACATTGCCGGATGGTACAGGACTGGATTTTGGAAGGATGGTACGTGCAGGTGGAGATACATATCTTATCTATCTTACGGCTTTGGATCAGGAAATAGATATTGTAAATGGTTATGATACAGGGGCAGATGATTATATTACCAAACCATTTTCACTGATGGCTTTGGTGTCGAAGGTGAACGCATTGATGAGACGGCTTTCTAAGGTACAGGCACAGATTATGTCTTCCGGAGAGATTACGGTGCATATGAAAACGATGCAGGTGTATAAAGGGGATGAACCAGTTACTTTAAGTAAGAAAGAATTCTCTCTGTTGCTGTATCTCTGGGAGAATGCAGGACAGATTGTTTCAAAAGAAAGTATCCTGGAGCATGTATGGGATATAGACGGTCAATTTGTCGATGATAATACGGTTACTGTCAATATAAGCAGACTGAAGAATAAACTTGGAACAGAAGAGATAGCGAATGTGAGAGGACTGGGATATATATGGACCGGAAAGGTAAACAAAAATTAAAACGGTATTTTATCGTATATGTAATCTTTGCAGTATTTTTTACAGTAGGAATGTATCTGATAACAAAGTATGAGGAAAATGCGAAAGCAACGCAGATAGCACTGCTCCTTGCAGAACATCCTGAACTGGAAGGGGAAATAGTTGCAATCTGGGAAAAGTCAGGAACAGTAGATTTTATAAGAGACCGGGACGATCAGAAGATAGAAAGAGTCGTACAGATGCTGGAAGAAACTTATGGTTATCACTCAGGGAGTGGATCTTCAGATGTGGTTATAAGGATTATCTGGGGAATTGGATTACTAGTGGGAGTCATAGTATGTAGCCTGTTCTTGTACCTGGACCGAAGAAAAAACTGGAGCAGATACGGTGATGAGGAACAATTACAGCAATTATATGAATGTCTGCAGGAATTCAGAAAAGGAAAATTCCAAACATATCCTGAAGAAACATCAGAATCGGAACAATGGTTAAAGGTGTGGGAATCTGTAAAGGAGCTGGGGCAATATTTCGAAGATTTGAAGGAACGTCTGGAGCAGGAAGAAAATGGTACGAAGAGTCTGATTACAGATATTTCCCATCAGTTGAAGACTCCGCTTGCATCACTCCGGATGAGTCATGAGCTGGTGGCAGAAAATCGGGTTACAGGAGAAGAACAGAGGGAGTTTCTGGAGCAGGAATCACAGGAACTTACCAAACTGGAACAGCTCTTGAATGAACTGGTAAATCTTTCAAGGCTGGAAACACATATGATCCAGATACATTCGCTTCATGAAAGCCTGAAGAAAACGCTAACAGAGGCTGTCAGTCAGATTTATATGAAGGCAAGAGGAAAAGATATTTCCATTCAGGTGGAGATGGATGATGATATAGTTGTGAACCATGATTCAAAATGGACGGTAGAAGCATTAACGAATATCCTTGAGAATGCAGTCAAATATTCACCGGAACATACAACGATTACAGTGAGGACGCAGGAGCTAGCAAGCAATGTGCTTATTGAAGTAGAAGATGAAGGAATGGGCATTCCTGCGGAGGAACTGCATAAGATCTATCAGAGATTTTACCGGGGAAGGAAAGCAAAGGAACAGGTAAAAGACGGAGCGGGTGTCGGTCTGTATCTTGCCAGAAAGATCATAGAAGAACAGGGGGGGACAATAGCAGCCAAAAGAAAGGCTGAGAAAGGTATGATATTTAAAGTGACACTGCCGCTCATAATAGGAGAATAGTCGGAACCCTTACAAAACTGTTATGGTTGTTGTAAGGGTTTTGTAATGCAGGAATGTTATAGTAGGGGTATGAAATGGAAAGGGGACTTGAAGATATGAGTAGTATTTTAAAAGTAGAAGATCTAGTAAAGTATTATGGAGAAGGCGAGAATCAGGTGAGAGCCGTGGATCATACAAGTTTACAGATAGAGAGAGGCAAGTTTACAGCTATCGTAGGACGTTCCGGCTCCGGAAAATCTACACTTCTGCATCTGATTGGAGGGCTTGACAGACCGGATTCCGGCAAAGTATGGATTGATGGAACCGATATCTATTCTCGAAAAGATGATAAACTGGCACAGTTTCGAAGAAAGAAGATAGGATTTATCTTTCAGGATTTTAATCTGATTCCATCGCTGAATGTGTGGGAGAATATCGTTCTTCCGCTGGGACTTGATAATCGCAAGGTAAAGCCGCGGGAAGTGGAAGATATTCTCAAAAAAATCGGACTGCAGGATAAGAAAGATGCGATGCCGTCTGCTTTGTCTGGTGGACAGAAACAGAGAACTGCGATAGCCAGGGCATTGGTGACAAGACCGGCGATAATTTTGGCGGATGAGCCGACTGGAAACCTTGATTCCCAGACTGAGCTAGAGGTTATGAGCCTATTGAAAAGCTGCGTGTCGGATTTCGGGCAGACGCTTATCATGATTACCCATGATGAAACGATTGCCCAGATGGCGGATGAAATGATTATCATTGAAGATGGCAAGGCGGTGAGAAGATAATGAAGATGACGACCAGAGTTGCATATTGCAATATGCGGCATTATAAGAGCAAAAACATACTGATTGGAATTGCCATTATCCTGACAACATTACTGCTGTTCGTAATCCCATCAATCGGAAAAGATATGGTGGAAGTGAACTTTGCGGTAATCAATAAGATTTATCCAACATGGCATGCCCTTTATCGGAACGTGGACGAGAGTACAGTTATGAAACTGGCGGCACATCATGATGTGAAAACTTACGGACTCCGCAGCGATGCGGGGTACATGAATCTGGAAGATGCGACGGTTTCCATGATGTATATGGACAGAACAGGGATGGAACTTTATAAAGTGAAGCTGAAAGAGGGGCAACTTCCGCAGAAAGAAAATGATATTGTGGTTTCAAAAGGAATACTGGAAGCATTAGGACAGAATGGGAAAATCGGTGACACTATCACAGTACCTTATCAGATTCTGAAAGATGACGGACTGGATTATACGAAGGAGAAAGACTTTCGAATCTGTGGTTTTTTAGCAGATAATGAGAGCAGCAAAGAACAAAAACAATATACATCATTGGTTTCAGAGGCCTTTCTGAAAGCGGAGATACCGGTAGAACAGGTGAAATATCGGTTTTTACTTCAGGTGAATGGACAGAAAGGAAATACGACTGCAGATTATACAGAGACGATACAGAATATTGCCAGACAGTTCGGGATTTCCGAGGATGACATGAATATTAATAAAGAGTATCTTGCAGCAAATTATGTGGATCCGGCTACAATTCCGGTGATTGTAGGAATCATGCTTATTGTTGTATTGGCGGGCATTATCACAATTTATAGTGTTTATTATGTATCTATGAACCAGAGGGTTCGGGAATTTGGAAAGTTAAAGGCAATCGGGGCTACGAAACGGCAGCTTAGACAAATCGTACTAAGAGAGGGAATGGGAGTGGCGTTGTTTGCCATTCCGATAGGACTTTTGATCGGAACAGTTGCTGTGAAAGTTGTACTTCTCCAGTTTGTAGAACATGCAAAGGATTCAAACGTACTTATAACAGAGGCATACAAGGTTGTAGCTAAAGGAGAAGTCCAACTTTATTATTGGTGGATTTATCTGTTGGCAATTGCAGTGACTCTGTGTACAGTGTATCTGTCACTGATGAAGCCTATGCGTATGGCGGCGAAGGTATCAGAAATAGAAGCTATGCGTTACCAGGGAGGCAGTAAGCGACAGAAAAGCAGCAGGAAGGGATATCAATTTCTGAATATCGGACGACTGACCAAGAGAAATCTTGCAGAGAATAAAAAGAAGAGTACTATCACGATTGTATCTATGGCCGTTACCGGAATATTTGTCATGATGGTAGCAACGGTGCTGTCTTGTGCAAATCCGATGGAAAGTGCAAAGAGTTCGATTGTGGGGCAATATGAGATTTCTCCAATTGTGGAATCCGGGAATAAAGAGCATCCTGAATATGAATGGGCGGAGGTTCAAAAGAATAATCCATTAAATGAAGGACTAAAGCAGCAGATAGAGGAGCTTGACGGTGTTGAGCGGGTAGATGTGTTTACCGCGTTGAAGGTATCAGGAGGACCTTTTGAAGAAAAAATTGGAACCGAATTTATCAATGGAGTGCCGGAAGAATACGCAGAAGAGCTGAAAAAAGGAATCACTGAAGGCAATGTCACATACGAGGAATTGAAATCCGGGGATAAAGTGATTCTGGACCGCGCGCTACTTCACTGGTATCCAGATATTAAAGTGGGAGATAAGCTGAAACTCAATATTCATGATGGAGATAATACCTTTCAAAAAGAGATTGAAGTGGCAGCAATTGGTGAATATGGAACAGGTCTGACAAACTATAACTGTCTTATCATGGCAAAAGAAGGGGCAGAGAAACTTACCATAAATAATTCTTCCAGCTATTTTCAGGTGATTGCAGATAAGGATTATGATGAGGCACTGGAAGCATCTCTACAGGCTATTGTGGATGGATCAGGCAGACTGCAGATGCGTACCTGGAAGAATGAGTACGATACATGGGAAAATGCCATACAGATGACTAGAGGTGCATGTTATGCATTTATCATCATTCTGGCAGCAATCAGCATTATGAACTTGATTAACACAATGATCAATAGTGTCCATGTGCGAAAAAAGGAGCTTGGCATGATGCAGGCAATCGGAATGTCGGACCGTCAGTTGATGAAGATGCTCCAGTTGGAAGGTATATTCTATACAGTAGGCACTCTTATTATCAGTATCGGAGTGGGAAGTCTTGCAGGATATCCGTTGTTTTTATATGCAAAGCGTACAGGAATGTTTGATATCAGCACATACCATTATCCGGTAACAGCAGCTATTATTATAATTTTAACATTGTTTGTGATACAGATGTTATTGGCAATATTCATTGCAAAGTCAGTAAGGAAAGATTCATTGATAGAGAGAATTCGTTTCAGTGAGTAAGAATATAAATTTCTGATGTTTAATGCAGATACTAATCAATGTCATAATAAAAAGGGGGACTTGATTTCTCAAATCCCCCAGTGTATAATGAACTCAAGAAAGGTATTCAGATGCAAAATCTGATGCCCTCAGTTAAATTTTATATTCTATGTATAAGTCATAGCATCCAAAACTTTCCTAGGGTCGTGGATGCTATTTCTTATTATGTCGATCTATATAAGTCAAAGCCGCAAAAATTACCAATAGTAAAGTCAATACTTCCATTGTATTCATGGGCATCACCCTCCTTGGATACTAGAGGGCAAAATCGAAATGCATCCGTCTTTCCGGTTCAGTAATACCGAATCAGTATAACACGTTACCGTTTTCAGTACAATAAGGTAATGGTCTGAAAAATACTTTATTCTGTCACCTTATGTAGCTGTATCGTGAGTATTTGCTGGACTAATTGGTGCTGTATATGAAAAAAAGCTATTTAAAAATAAGGTGGAAGCCTTATATGGTCTGCTTGATGATGCGGGTGATGATGCCGAGGGCAACATTACGCTCTTCATCAATATGCGTCACCACAAAGGATACCTGATCCTTTTTCCCGACTGTCCGGCTGTCATAGCAGGAGTGGGCAATGGCATTGACACCGATGGAGAGCCGGACAAAGACGGTGCCTTTATGGATGTCTTCCACAGTTCCGGCGTATTTTCCCTGAATCTTACATTTTTTCATGTTTTCCTTGCTGGTGTTGCCTTCCACACTTTTGACATCTGCGTGGACAATGACCTGCTCCGGTGAGTCTGCCCGCACATCCAGGATGCGTACCAGGATGTGATCGCCTACCTGGAAGCGTTCTCTGGCATCACCCATCCAGTCGAAGGACAGGTCTCTGGCAAGAATGGAGGTTTCCACACCGAAAATTTCTGCCCGGACTACCTTTTCCGCAACAGCAATGACTCTTGCCTGCACGATACGGTCTTCATAAACTTTCGGCATTCCGGAAGCATCTTTATCCAGATAGAAGATCTGGCGTTTCTTCAGCATCGCTTCTTTCCGGCTGGCGACAATGCTGCGTGTCTTCGGATCTAATCCCTTAATCAGAAAATCAATCTCACATCCAAGCATATTGTTGAGGATTTTGTTCTGCCGCAGAGCAAGCTCCCCATAATCGTGTGCTTCATCCTGCATGAGATGGATCATCATCTCAGTTACTGGGATGACAGTACGGAAATCCTTGTAGTAAACCACGGCAATGAGGCTGCCGTTTTCTGTTTTCTCGATACCGCCAAGCATTCCGGTTAAGATCCGGCGGGTACGGTAGGCATTCTGGATCTCATGCCAGGTAAGGTCTGAAATGGACTGGGCTGTTTCCAGCTTCGCATCGGAATCCAGAGTTAAAATAGGTGTGTTGGTTGTTTCGTTTGGCATCATAGTGTCTCCTTTCAAATTATGACATGATAGAATCTTTATCTAAAGGAACCATGTCTGTGTGATCCGAATAGTTATCTGCTGAGAAGTCATCCGGGAAATCGTGATAGCCAGGTTCCTGATAAACGCTTTGCTGGTCAAAGTGCGGTTCAGCTTTTTTCTTTTTCTGCTTTCCATAAGAAGCGGTTTTTTTCGGGTGGGAAGCAGGAATAGTTGGAGTGTACGTATATTCTTCACTACATGCTCCTTTTCTCCATTCCGGAATATGTTCGGAAGCCTTCCGGGGAATGAGTTTTTGGGCATCCGGGTGCAGGGTGTAATCGTATTTTTCTACCTGCAGTACCTTCTGACCACGCAGGATAATCAGTGCAGTATCCAGCGGGAGCCGCAGGATCTCATCCGGAGTTAAGAGCTTTCGTTTCCCGATGGATCTGGTCTGGCGGTATTCCGGTGTATAATCGGATACCCTCCAGCTATTTAATTGTTTGGCTTCGCTGCTGACACCAACGGTCACATCACCGGAGCGGTTAGAGATAAATGTAGCAGTTACCTCATCCGTACAGCCTAAAAATAGCTGAGTGTCGCAGTTCCCGATGATTTCCTGCCATTGGTTTAAGGGATACCGGTTCTGCATCTGAGGCAGGTTTTGGAAAATGCAGGAAATACTGAGGTTTCGACTTCGGATCACGGAAATCTTTTTGTTGAGCGATAGGATTGCTCCCGTATTCGCCAGCTCATCAGCCAGGATATGTACCGGAACCGGCAGTTTTCCATCTTCCCCATAGGTGTCTGCATAACGGACCAGTTTGATAAATACGAAGGTCATAAACAGGGAAGAAAGAAAATCAAAAGTGCTGTCTTGATCCGAAGTGATGCAGAAGTATGCACATTTTTCTTTTCCCGGCAGCGTCAGGTTGATCTCATCATAGGAAGTGATCTGGCGGATCAGCTTGTTCTGGAATACCTGAAGTCTGGAACCGAGTCCGATGATGACGCCGGAACGTACCGTGTCACTTGCCTGCTTATAGATGCAGTAGGGGACTTTTGCCGGATGGGAGACCGGAAGCAGGTCAAAGAGGCTGTTCAGTTCTTTTTCCGAACTCATGGTCAGGAGTTTGTATACCTGTCCGATATTCTTTGCCTCCGGTGGGAATCCCTGATCCACATAGAGAATCAGAGCTTTTAATAAGTTCATCTCGGCATTGTCCCAGAAGTGATCGCCTTTGGCAGAACCGGTATTCTGGATGATGACATCAGCAAATACCTGTGCCATGGTTTCCTGTCCGCCAATTTCACCCAGACAATTCCAACTATCCGAGTTTTCCGGGTTTACAAGATTAAAGGATTTCACGATATATCCGGCATTCTCAAGGTAAGTGGCTGTACTTTCGTACAATTCCGATTTTGGATCGGTGATGATGAGGCTTTCCCCGCGGGCAACACACTGGAAGATCATGTTGCGTGCAAAGGCCCGGCTTTTCATGGAACCGCTGGCACCGTAAACGGCAATATTCCGGTTCATGCGGGTATCCTTCGGGAGACAAACGGCTTTTCCGTTCAGTTTTCCAAGAATGGTTCCCTTGTGTTTCTTGACATCATTCGTAAGCTCCAGTACCTGATGCATTTCCTCCAAAGTCATAAAACCGGAAGTCCCATAGGTTCCCTTTGTGGAATAATTCAGGTTCCGGCCCCGGTCTGTTATTTCCCCGTTTCGGTCAAATCCCATACGCATGAGAAGGAAGGTCAGGAGTCCAAAAGCTGCCAGACATAGAAAAATCCCATACAGATTGTACGGGAAAGCAGTCAGGGCATCCAGACAGGCGAGCGGGTGCGGGGAGGGGATCTGCGGGGCAGTTCCGTTTCCGGCAAAATTGCCGGCAGATTCCCAGGTCTGATAGTTGCGGATAAATTGAGCAACATAGCCTCCTGCATAGAGGGTGCAGAAGGTGATCGGAAGCATATAAATGAGCTTCCACCATTTACGGTTCATGTAAAAACCCCCTTTTGAATTTGCAAAGGTCAATACTGGAGAAATGGATTGTGGCAGTTAAGTATTTTTTCAGGACCGGAATCTGAAAATCGAAACAGATCAGGTTCCCGGATCTGCCGTATACATTTAAGCCGGTATTGAACCGGTTGATTCGCTGCATGTCAAAATCATAAGCAAGAAGGATGGGGTTCCCGGAAGCATCCGTGGCATCATGTTCCAGTGGAATTGAATCGCTGCGGCAGCCCAGATCGGACAGCAGGAGGTTGTCCAGCTTTTCCATGATCTCAGGGTGAACCAGCAGTTTTAAAAGCACTTCCCCTTCCGGAGTATTGGGAAGGTAATGGAAATGCTCGAAGGAGGTGTCCAGCATAAACAGGCTCTTTTTGTAGCCTCCGGTACTGGTAAACAGCCGGAAAGCCATTTCCATGTCGGCTCCGGTCATGATTGCCCGGATCTGTGGATGTCCGTTGTAAGGGTAGCCTTGCAGGTAATGCTGCAGGAAGGCGTTTAAGCGGACTTCCGTTCGATATTCCCATTTCAGGACTCCGTTTCCCGTGTTATAAAGGACATAGACACATTGCGGTGCCATCAGGATGCCCATGCTGCGGGAGTTCCTAATCTTCGTGGTCTCCGGGCCCAATTCCTTAATTTCTCTGGAAGCGTAAAAAAGAGGAAGGCTTCGCATACCGATGGAACCAGCTTCGCGGTGATTACAGAAGATGTCAGGTTTTACATCCGGATAAAAGGGAATCCCGGCATGAAGGAGTGTCAGATACGTTTCGGCTTTCTGATGTAAGCGGATACGTCGGGATACTTCACTTCGGATGAGGTTCGTCTCGGTATTGCCGGTCAGATAGCACTGGAAGCGTAGCGGCGAGACAGATAACAGCATCTCTTTCGCAGCTTTTGTAAGACGGTAGCCTCTGAGAGCATCCCGGTAGTGGGTACGGATGAGGTGTTCCGCCTTCAAATCCGTAATGAGTTTTTCCGCATAGGAGGCACTTGGGATGAGTCTGTTTAGCTGGTCTGCGGGAAATTCCCCGCACATCCCTATCATTTCCAGTAAGCGGTATTTCGTAGTGTCAGGTCTTATCAAATAAGCATCACCTCAATTCAGTTCTTACCCATGCAAGCCTATACTTGGGTAAATCTCCGGTGGTTTGGAGATAAAAAAAGCAAGAAAACAAAGTTCCCTGCGGTGGTTCTTACCGATGTCGGATTTCTGCCTGAGAAGTCAGGAGATTTTCCGACATGCTTTCGTGATGATTTTTCTGGTTCTGCAGCCATTTCGGAAAGTCAGCTTTTTCCATAACCGATACCAGTGTACAGTCCTTTAAGCCAAGCTGTGTCGTGTAGTAGGAATCACAGAAAAAGCCGCTGTCATCTGTCAGAACATAAGTACAAAGTGTATCCAGAATCTGTTTAAACTCCAGATTGTCATAATCCCGGATACGTCTTTGAGGAAGTTCCCTGTCATATATTTGACTGAAACATATCACGCAGTCACGATAGAGGGGCAGGGCATTTTGTTTTACATACTCCCGAAGCATATAATTAAGCGGTTCATGGAGAAATGCAGTGTTTGTGTGGACTCTTCGTTTCGGAAGCAGTCCGGGAAGCGTAATGGTGAGAATCCCCTGCTGTTCTGCAATCCGCATTCCCTGTGCATCTGCCGCTTTGGGAAGATAAGCTGCTTGATTTGGGGAGAGAGCCGGACAGACAAGGTTACGCATCTGGCAGGCAATCCGCTCCGCCCGAAGAGCAGCACTGACGCTCAGTTCCTCAAAATTTTTATCATAATTCTGGATATCAGTGACCTTCAGAGCGTAAACGGTATTCGTCAGTTTTTGCAGCTCCCCTTCCAGTTTTTCAAGCCGCTGGTAAATGGTTGGTGTATTTTGCGTCATAATAACCTACTTTCTCATGTAGTAACTGACAGCACCGGATTCATTTACAAGGCAGTAAGCGGCTACATCATCAATGGTGATTTTGGCAGCCTGGCTTTCGGATTCTAAGACAATCAGGCGTTTGGAACCATGTGATGGGATACTTTCCATCACATGATTGATCAGAGCCTCCTGTTCTTCACCGATATAGATGATTTCGTATTGTTCATCTTGCGAAAAGAAATTGAGCTTGATTGGAAATTCGCCACTGGTGTGGTATACAACACCTTTCTTAAAATCCAGCAGTACCCAGAAGCATGTAATTATAGCATAGTCAGGATTCTCAGCAGACTGCTGGCTGTCACAAAGAAGGTCATGCTCTTTATCGTAAATGATGCGCCCTTGTTTGATGAGGCTGGTAATCAATGACTTGATAGACTGCTCATGTCGGGAGAAAAGTTGTAAAACCTGGTCATACCTCAGAGTATGGTAAGTGGTAATGAACCGTAAGAGCTTGGCTCCCTCTCCTTGATAGATTTCGTTCCTTGTTTTCATGATTGACTCCCTTCTATATATAATAGGAAACTTTATACATATGGCTGTACGTACAGGATACGTTTGGTATTGTAAGTATAGTGTACGTACAAAGTACATAGAACCTGCTGTCAGCGATTGAATTTACAGGTACAAAAAAAGCACCATCTATGGGTGCTGGAAATAAGGAAAACTATAAGCAATACCTATTGTAGCATGGGTAATTTTACGCTTCAATCGCAGAAGCAGGTCATTTCTGTGCCATTTTCACTGGTTGGCATAAAAAAAGCAGGAAACCATTTTGATTCCCTGCATGGTGTATTGTTGTGCTTTTGTGTAGTTCTAATGATTACTTGTCTTTATAAAATGCTTCGAAAGCTTGTGCGAAGAATTCGGCTGTACCATTGCCGTATTTTTCATCTATCATAGGTTTGATTTTTTCATTACGGTAATATTGAGCCTGTGCAACCATCAGACCGTGTTCTTTCTTTATCTGTGAAAGTTGTTTCATAAGAAAACCGTATTCGGAAACAAGTTCTCTTACTTCAGAAGAATCTGGTGAACATACTTTTTTAGCTGCTAATTTGTATAAAAGATTGTCAAATTGTTGGTTGTAACTTTCTGCAGCCTCTTTGCTAATAGGATTGTTGGCAACAGACAGGAATTGCTCTTTTCCTCCATACCACTCAACAACTTTAGCATAGCCTTTCTGCATTTCTTCTGATGAAACTGTCTTAATATAATGCTTTTTCCATTCTTCAATGCTTCCAAACTCTTTTACAGCAAGTTCTTTCATATTGTCAGGCATATGTTCAAACATAGTTTGGAACATTTCTTCAACTTCCGTTTTACTAAAAATCGCAAAATCCATTTTATTCTCTCCTTTCAGGATATCATCAATGCTGGCAATCAGATGTTCCATACGTTCTTTCTTTGCTACCAACATTTTTCTCTGCATTTGCAAGATCTGGTTCCTTTCAAGAGCAGGATTCTCCAGAACAGCTTTGATTTCTTTCAAAGGAATGTCAAACTCACGGAAAAACAGAATCTGCTGTAATATTTCCAATGCCCTATCGTCATAAAGCCGGTATCCCGCATCACTTTTTTGTGTTGGTTTTAAAAGCCCGATTTCATCGTAATAGTGAAGCGTGCGAACGCTGATACCTGTAAGTTCTGATATTTCTTTGACTGTCCTCATAGTTGCTGACCTCCTGTTCCTGATAAGATAACTGTACGCTATGACGTTCCGTGAGAGTCAATATATATTTTGCATTTTTTAGTATAACATTTTTATGATATTACGAAAAGCCGAGGAGATAGGCGATATGTATTACTCTGGAAAGAACTTGTTGAGCGTATCCAATGTCTCTTTTGCAGTAAATCCCCAAAGGATGGTACTGAGTGCTTCAATCGCAGCCCTGCGTTTCCGGTAATAGGTGCGGTAGGAAATATTGGTGATGTGGTGAGCCAGCTTATCCAATATCTCATCTGTATTTTTCATTTCCTGTGGAGAGAGAAAAGCGTAGTAGAGAATCCAGTAATACTGTTCCCCATGCTTGTGATTGTTCCGGAGGAGATCGATGGATGATTCCAAAAGCTTCAGCATCTGGTTGCTTCTGGCAATACTTTTTGCCCGTTGTTCGATGTCGCTTCCGGTAAGATCAGCCCCGGCAGCATAGATGGAGTCCAGAAATTTGTCGATGTCATTGTCGTATTGGAGCTTAAACTGGTGCTCCATCTGGTGTACGACTACCTTCAGGCTGTAGGTTGCATCCCGGTATCTGCGTAAAAACTGATAGGTGTCGTGAAAACGTGGATCTTCTTCGGGTGAAGGAAATCCCTGTGTATTGCGGTTTGCCATGTCTATTCCCCCCCTTTCAGTGCAGAAGGCTCTGCCACGGCAGGCATCTTTTGGGCAGACTCATCCCCTGGACTTACGGACAACTCAAACCGATAAGCGGCATTTCCGTAGGGACAGATAATATTTAGAGTAAATGTATTAAATATATCTTTGCAGGCTGATAATGGAGATAATATATAGCGGGTTTTGGAGCAGTGGCAACATGGAATCCCTTGTGAATCCAATAGTTCTGCGACTTTTTGCACGATAAATTTCATGTGTGAATCTGGAACGCAGGAATCATTTTTTGTAACGGTGATTTGTGAGTCTGTGACAGTTTCTGAAACGCTAACAGAAGCAGAATCCTCAATAGTGATTTCTTCAGGTACATGGATTGGTAATTGCATCTTCATAGCGATCTCCTCCTTGTCAATCATAACGTCGCTGATATTAAACATCACGGACAGGTAATTGTTGAGATAAATTACGCTTCCGTGTTTTCCTGTAAATGAGATAAGTGTAATGTATTCTTTTTCCTCCAGTTTCTTCAAGAGTCGTGATACCGATGCCTTTGACAGACTCCACCTTTCACCCAGTTCATTAAAGCTGGTAAGGGGATTTCCGGTATTATCCCGGTAATAGACAATGGGACCGGAATCAGATCCCAGGACAGAGGAATCGTTGTAAACTGCATGAATCCACAGATCCAGAATAACATCCATTTCCGAGCATTTTCCAATGCCAATTAGTTCGTGAACTTTGGCAATCGGGAAAAAGAAAAACCCTGTATCTTTTTTACAGGGATAGTTGTATTCCAATACGGTATTGTCTTTGGGCCAGTCTGATATTTTGAATTTGACCAGGCGGTTTTTGCCGAGAAGAGAGTAGGTAATGTAATTCTGCTCTTCAAAAAATCGAAGGATGGACAACGCTTGATGTTGGAAACGGCAGCGAAACCATTCCTGAAGATCTGTGACTGTGCAGATCCACTCTCCTGGACCAATGGTATAGGTAATGTGTTCCATCCGGCGGTAGGATGTGCGGTAATTTGCATAGGAGCATAATACCAGATAATAAAAAAGAAAAGAGCCCCCGGTAGTTCGGATGCTCTTGGTAGTGATTAAAGTTTGTATGAAGTCACGGTAAATGCGACAGCGTGGAAATTCCACGATTTGTTTGAGTTCTAATTTGTAATTCATGGTGATCTTCCTTTCAAAGTATATTTAATTGTAATCGGACTTTTCATAGTGTTGGTATCAAGAAGAAGCCGATGGAAGTATAGCAAGTAGTCGTGTCACTCATTGCATTTTTATTGCATTTTTAAAATTTAGATTATGTGGCTATGTTGCTCTTAACTGGTTAAAAAGCCTTTAAAATCGTCTATATGCGTTAATACTCCGTACTGTCTGTCTGGAGTTTGAGTAGCGGACTAAATTGCGAAAAAGCCCATAAATAAAGGCTTTGCAGGCAGTCGAAAAGACCAAATGGAGTGCAAATGGAGTTTAAAAAATATTTTTTTCTCTTGTTTATATTCCAAATTCACCTGCAAATTTCGTGAAATCAGTTATTTTCATAAAATATAATTAGAGTAAATAAGAAGAACAGTTTGTTTTGATTGAAGTGATTTTCGTCAAGGCAGACTGTTTTTTTTGTTGCCTGCATTTAGAAAAAAGATACCAAAGAAAGGATCTTTATTTTTGATGAGCTAAACTCCATGACACAGTAACCACACTGATGGAGAATTAAAAAACAAAAAAATTTGATAAATTTCGGAAAAGGATGTCCGATTTTGTATCTGCCAGTACAGAGTATATGAAGAGATAAATATTCAAAACACAGGAGGTACTGATTATGCAGAACAAATTATTTTTAAAGGCAGCCGATATATGTGAACTTCTGGAAGTAAAACAGACATCGGCTTATGAAATCATCGGAAATCTGAACAAGGAACTGGAAGAACAGGGCTACCTGACGCTTAGAGGAAAAGTTCCGACAAAGTATTTTGTGAAGCGTTTCTACGGAGTAGAAGATACTTGTGAGATTCCACAGGAAGAGGGAAAGGAATGGTTTCATGCGTAAGAGAAAAATGTATTTATCAGTGGAAGACATTGCAGAATGAGGATGTGGGAAGTTGATTCCTACATCCTTTTTAGTGCGTAAAGAACGATTGAATGTTATAATAAAAGCAGATTGGAGGAGAATTAATGCTAACCACACTATTAGGAGATATTGAAATATATGTAGATGACAACAAGGTTGAATATATGGAAAAGTATATTAGAGTGTCAGACAAATTATGTCATGACGTAAGTGGGAGATATGCCATTAAAATTGATTTTAATCCAGATGGAAAAATACATACAATCTCTTGTAAAATAAAGGGACATGTTTCATCTAAAAAGGATGGAATAGAACCAGGAGAGCGATTAGAATTCTAAATTGTCAATAGGTATGGAAGGCGAATCAGGATATTATGCGGATGGTATGAATGATGACAAAGCGTTTTGGTAGACGAAAGAAGGGATGAGGAAGTATGTCACAAATGAAAAGAGACAAAGAAATAAGGCCAACAAAGCTTGGCAAAAGAAAAAGATTAAGTTTACGTTCAAGAACACAAAATAAAGGAAATGCTTGTAACATATTGATTGTTACTGAAAAAGGAGAAGAATTAACATATAGAATAGCTCGTAGGCGTAGAATATATAAAATAGATAAAAAGAGTGAAGTACCCTATACACATATAAAAATTGCAAGTAGTCTAAAAGTTAATTCTAGAATTAAGTTATATGGTAAAAACGGAGTAGTTAATGGCATTATTAAAAGAATAACCTTTTTAGATCCATCAACAGATGTTGAACCAGGAGATACCCCGCCAATTAAAAGACCAGGAGGACACTAATGTTAGAATTCATAACAGATATCTTACAAATATTAAATAATTACATTACGTACATATATCCAGGGTTAATCTCTATATTTGTTTATAAATATTTAGAAGGGAAAAAAGTTGAAGAGAATAGTATTATAGTAATTAAAAGTATTGCTATAAGTTATCTCTATATGGTGTTTTTGCAAAAAGTAATTCAATTTAATTTGAATATTCCTAAGCTAACAAAAATATTACCACATGTAATTCTGTTGATTGCTTCTGTTATATTGCCAATCATATTATATAAGATTGTTAATGCGAAGTGGTTTGAAAAAATACAAAAATGGTTAAAAATTTCAACACGAAGAAGTTCGAACCCGACAGAAATTGCTCTTTCAAAAGAAAAATCCCCTTGGGTATGTGTATATATGGACGAGCTAGGAATAATGTATGAGGGCTATATTAGAAATTATGTAAAAGATGTGGATCGAATGACATATTTAATGTTAAGTCAATACAAAATAAGTAAATTAAAAGGGAATACTAACGAATATGAACAGACATATCCTGCGATTATTCAAGGAACAGAATCAGATGTAAGTAAAAAAGATTGGGTTATTCTATATTTTGAACACATTACACGTATAGAAATAGTTTATGAAAATGAACACTAAGCAAAAGATAAGTATTAGATATGTTTGAAATCGGTATTTCACATGGAGAACACAGATTGCCATAATTTGTTGAGGAATTTGCGAAGTCTCCGTAGAGGTGATTTCGCTTTTGAGTTTGTGATATCTTACTTTACTATAAAACTTATCGAAACGGAGCGGGGCAACAAATTAGACTGGAAAAAATATTTTTTATTATTATAGATTGTGTGGAAAAATCCGGTTTTACAAATAAAATAGTTATCAGCTTTTTAGGCTTTGTAGAGCGAAAGATTTTGATATGATTCTATATTGCAGTATTATAAATATTTTTACGGAAGATAGCGTATACATGATTATATCCCAATGAATAGGAAGAGTGATTCGGAAGACCTTTGTTTGACAATCAGATAGAAAGGACCGCCACTACTGCCATAGTGACGGCCGTTGCATAGTTATATATGTCGCTTTGAGAGAAGGCCAGTTTACTGGCTTTCTTTTTTTATATAATATGGCAGGCAATATGAAGCAATTAACGTTTGCAAAATAATGGGTTAATTAAGTTATACAGAAAATATTTGAATTATCATTTTTTTGCTTTGGTTTCAGCAATTGTAAAATATAAATTATAATGGAATTTTGATTGCTGATCGAAATGCACACAAAACATTGATGATACAAGCAAAATAAGATATTATGTGATTGAAATTCAGCAATACTTTGTTTGTAAAATCAACGGTAGAGGGTCAGGGCTTGATCGTTTGGTACAGTTAAGGAGGGACATTACTATGAAAAATATAGGATTATCTATTGAGTATAGTGAAGGTAAGAGTACCATTTTAAATATTCCTGACACTAAGATATATACAGCGGGTGAAATTTTGTGTGATCTTATGGCGGGAAATTCATTATATATCCTGTTGAGAAAAGTAAGAGTTTATCCATTCTGCTTCCCAGACGGTGACGATCCGATTACACCAGATAATGTAGACTTTGGAGAGCAGTTTGTTGTAAGAGGACTCTTGGGCGATTTCGATGAGGACCCTGTTGCAGCACAGCTATCAGCAAGCCTTTTTTACAGAACGATAGAAAGACACAGAAGTCTTATCGGAAGGAGCCAGAAAGAACTGGATGATTATATTTCTGAAAGAAATGCAGAGATAGCAGCAGATGTAAGATGGGATTATATCGGTGAAGGACTTCAACTTCGTAATATGCATGGATTCCTGATGACATGTTATGCGGAGTATTTGGTGGACGTCATAGATAGCATAAATTTTTTTGAATCTTTGGCTGCGGTCATGTCTGGAACCGAAACTGAATTTGACAAAGAACAGGTTAAGTGGTTGAACGAACTTCTTTCAAAGCAGGAATCTATCAAAGGTGTGGAGACAACTATTAGGTATGATGCTAAGAAAGATTCATATGGCTTGGTATACAATTTTAATAGTTTACTTGCTCTGGTGGTATTTGAGTATATCCAGATGAAAAACAATGGTGTAAGGCTTATGAAGTGTCAAAATCCTGATTGTGGGAGATATTTTATAGCAAAGAGAAAAACCGCCATGTATTGTTCATATCCAGCACCGCAGGATGAGAAGCGTAGCTGCAAGAAGGTATATCCGCAAATAACCAGTCAGCGAAGACGCAATGGAGATGCGGCAAGGAAAGCATACCGCAATACACAGTCAAAACTTATTCATCGGAGAACCGCAAATCCGGATATTGAGAAATACAGACAGAATGTGGATGATCTTCAAAAAAAGTATAAAGAAAAAAAGGAAGCTGTAGATAATGGGACGATGTCTCTTAAGGAATTTAAGGACTGGCTTAATTCATATTAGTGTTAGAGAGGATGAGTAATATGATGAATTTGAATGGATTAACAAAGATTTTTACGGGTAACGGAGGAACAATCAGATTTGCAATTGCAGGTGTGACTATACTTGGTATTGTAGGGACTGTTGTGGAACATAATTATGGAGTCTCAGGAGGATCTGGTAATGGCAGATTTTTCTCGTTTCATCCATTAGGTGCTGTTAACACAAGACAACCGGCACCTTGTATCGTGGATGAAGGACGGAATGTGATAGATGGGTCGGTAGAAAGCAAAGAAAATAAAATTGCTGAGAAGAACGTATGATGCTTGTTGTACGGAAGAAGCTCAAATGAATCACTTTCTGACATATATAATATAAATTTGTAGCTCTTATAAAAAAACTCACTCAAACGTGTGAAAAATAAGTTCAAAGTGCGAAAAAACGTGTTATACTGTTGAATATGAAGATGCAGATAATTAATTTACAATACTCAACAATTGAGAGTGAGGTTATTTATGGCAATTTCTTATAAACGATTATTCAAACTAATGATTGATCGAGATATAAAGAAAAAAGATTTAAAACAGAGCACCGGACTCAGCTATACAACGATTTCCAAACTTGAAAAAGGAGAAAATGTTACAGCCGATGTACTGGATAAGATATGTTGTCAGTTGGAATGTCAGTTAAATGATATTGCTGAGATTATACCGGATAAAGAGGAGCATTAATAGATGTGGTGCAAATTTTGCAATATAGAGACAAATGAAGAAACATGCCCGGTTTGCGGAAAACCCACATCGGAAGACATTCCTATTGAAATCTATTGGTGTGATTCTTGTAAGGTACCTGTCATTAAGCAGACGACGGATAATCACAAGGAGGATTGTCCTTGTTGTGGAAGAAAAATGAAGTATCTTGCAAAGGATATCAGACCGGTATTTCCGGAGGAACGCCTTTTGATGGAACTTCTTCTGAAAAAAGAACCAAATACATATGCGAAATCTTCTGTTTGGGCATCAACAGGTAGCAGATATTATATTGATGGAAAAGCAAAGAATATTCCCGGTAAAGTCTATACTGAAACTGATACTGAAAAAATTGCAGAAGATATCGCTAGATATAAAGAAACAAATACATATGAATATTTCAATATATATGCTGAAAGGTTTGTAGAAGCCAATAGAGACAGGCTGAATTACCTTATTGATGAAGCAACAGAGTTTGTCAGGGAGACAGCAGCAAAGTATAAAGAAGAAAACCGTATCATTTCTTTTTCGGGAGGTAAGGATTCTACCGTTACAGCAGATGTTGTAACAAAGGCTTTGAGTGACCCAAGCCTTGTACATATTTTTGGAAATACTACACTTGAGTTTCCTACTACTTTGGAATATGCAAAGCGTTTCCGCGAGAATCATCCGCACGCAATATTCCAGATTGCTAAGAATAATGAACAAGAATTTTTAAGCATGGCGAAAGAAATCGGCCCTCCAGCACGTATGATGAGATGGTGCTGCAGCATGTTTAAGACGGGACCGATTACTAGAGTTTTAAATAGCATGTACAGAAATCAGCAGGTTCTGACTTTTTATGGAATCCGCAAATCAGAATCTGTATCAAGAAGTAAATACAATCGTGTAGAGGACAGTTCGGAATCTGTAAAGATCAATAAACAGACGGTAGCAGCTCCGATTTTCTTCTGGCTGGATGCGGATATCTGGCTGTATATCCTAGCTGAAAAGATAGATTTTAATGATGCTTATCGTCTGGGATATGAAAGAGTTGGATGTTGGTTATGTCCCAATAACAACACAAGAGATGTTTTTCTTGCCAATGTTTATATGCCTGAACGTGCAAAGGAATGGAGAGAATTCTTAATTGAATTCGCCAAAAATATTGGTAAACCGGACCCTGAAGAGTATATTGATTCCGGTGCATGGAAAGCACGGCAGGGGGGAAATGGTTTACCAGCAGCGCAGGATGTAAAGATTAAATTTACGAACTGTACGACGGAGGAACATGCAAAGATATATAAGCTCTCAAGGCCATTTGATGATGAATTGGTAGGTATGTTTGTTCCTTTTGGAAAACTGGCTCCTGAGTTGGGGAGAAAACTGCTCAATGAGACTATTGTTGTGGAACCAAGAACGAATGTCCCTATCATGTCAATCCAGCCATTTAAAGAAAATGATTTTGAATATGCTGTGAAGATCCGTACGATGAATGTTGCGGATCATGAGGCATTACAGAGAAAAGCTGGATATCAGGTGAGAAAATTCAATGCTTGCCATAAATGCCTGAAGTGTGAATCCGTATGTAAATCGGGTGCTATTTCTATTATGGGTGATTACTACTATATAAATCCTGATAAGTGTGTTCACTGTGGAATGTGTGTGAATCAGAAGATTTTACGTGGTGGATGTATGATGGATAAATACCTTAGAACAAAAGACTAGGAGTGGAAATACAAAAAGATGACTATGAAATTTCGAGCTCATGAAACATTCTTTATTCGAAAAGGATGGATCAGCAAGGGCATGAAAGCAATACATAATGATCCAAATGCTTTTATATCAAAAGAACGAAACCCAATGGATACTCTTGGTATTGGGTCTAATATGGTAAAATCCATGCGCTTTTGGATGCAGGCAGTTGGTATTACAGAAGAACCAAGCAGGGGAAGAAGAAGCCAGACATTTACACCGCTTGGAGAAAAGATTTATCAGCATGACAGATATATTGAAGAAATTGGAACACTATATCTTCTTCAGTACCGTCTTGCCTCACAGGATGAACTGGCTACAGCCTGGTATTATTTTTTCAATGTATTTAATATTACAGAATTTACAAAAGAGGATTTTGTTGGTGCATTAAACGGGTATGCGATTGATGGTGGTGAGGAGGCAGCACTTCGTTCTTTAACAGATGACTTTAACTGCATTATTGGTACCTATGTTCCAAGATATAAGACAAACCCGGGTAAAGTTTCCGCGGAAAATAACATCGATTGTCCGCTGGGAGAACTGGGATTGGTTGATATCGTGGATAAGGCAAAGAAAATTTACAGAAAGGTAACCCCTTCCGCAGAAAGTATCGATCCCTGGGTGGCACTTGCTGTGATCATGGATCAGGCAGGGGAGGCTACGGAAGTAGGACTAAATGAGTTACTGACAGGTGTGAAGAATATTGGAAAGGTCTTCAACCTTGATGTTATCACTATGATTGATGTGCTCCATGAAGCAGAGAAAACCGGTGCAATCAAGATTATTCGTACAGCAGGTTTGGATATTATCCGTATTGAGCACAGATATACGTTTGAAGAATGTGTCGACAAATTTTATGAATCGATAGAAAGAAACAGGAGATAAATATGGCAGATATGATTTCAGTGGCAACTGGATTCCAGAGTTCCGTCAATATCGCATATGATATCAATGACGAAGCAAAACTGAAAAATTATATTCCAACAAAATCTGCATTAAAGCTTCTTGAAGATATCCTTCTCAGTACGGGAAAGGAGTCTACTGACAGAGCAAGGATTTTGATTGGTGCATATGGAAAAGGCAAGAGTCATATTGTACTCATGATCTTGTCTATCCTTATGAAAAAAGATATTACACTTTTTGAAAAGCTGATTCCGGTAATTGAAAAAGAAAAACCAGAGTTGTATCAGCTGATCAAGAATTATTATGCCGGCAAAGGGAAAATTCTTCCAGTTGTGATTTCTGGAAGCAGCAACTCCCTTGCACAGGCTTTTCTTCTCGCGCTTCAGCGCACCCTTGCGGAAAATGAACTGAACGATATTATGCCGGAGACAAATTATCAGGCGGCGGTTAATACGATTCAGCGATGGAAAGGTGATTTTCCAGATACATATGAGCAGTTTAAAGGATTGCTTACGGATGATGTTGAAGAATTCGTAGGGCGTCTTACTGATTTTGATCCTTCCGCATATGAAGAATTTGAAAAACTGTATCCCTCACTTACTGCAGGAAGCTCTTTCAATCCTTTTATTGGATTCGATGTTGCTGATCTGTATGAGGAAGTTGTGAAAGCCCTGAAACCGAAAGGATATTCAGGAATTTATGCCATTTACGATGAATTCAGTAAATATCTTGAGAATCATATTGCTGATGCAACTAAAAGTGATACAAAGATGCTTCAGGACTTTGCTGAAAAGTGTGGAAGAAGTGCAGATAATCAGCTTCATCTGATGCTGATCTCGCACAAAGAGATTACCAGTTATATTGACCGTGCGTCAAAAGCGATGGTTGATGGATGGAGAGGTGTGTCTGAGAGATTTCGTCACGTCTATCTGAACAATAACTTCACGCAGACCTATGAGATCATTGCTGCAGCAATAGAAAAGGATCAGGAACAGTGGTCTGCATTTGTTGGTGAACATGATACGGAGTTTCAGGGAATGAAGTATCTGTATAGTGGACATCCATTGTTTTCGGATACATATGAGGAAGGTATTGACCGTGTGATCTATGATTGTTATCCACTTCATCCGGTATCAACCTTTATCCTTCCAAGATTGTCAGAAAGAGTGGCACAGAATGAACGTACACTGTTTACGTTTATTTCTGCGACCGGAGAGTCTACACTATCTGCGTTTTTGAAGAAAAATGCAGATAATGCGTTTGAACTGGCAACCCCGGATCTTATTTATGATTATTTTGAACCACTTCTCAAACAGGAAGTGTATTCTGGGAACCTTCATAAGTATTACATCCTTACATCTTCTATTCTTAGAAAAATCGATGAGAATAGCCTGGATGCAAAGATTGTCAAAACAATCTCGTTGATCTATATTCTTGAGCAGTTTGAGAAACTTCGTCCAACAGTGGATGAACTGAATGGAATTTTTGCTGCATATGGAGCGGATGCTGTTAATGAGGCGGTAAAACGTCTTGTAGAAGATAAATATGTTGTTTATCTGAAGAGAAGTAATAGTTATCTGCGTTTAAAAGAGACTTCAGGTGTGGATATCCGTGCTCAAATTTCAAATATTGTGGAAAAGCGGGCATCAAAACTGGATATAAAAGCAGTCCTTAATGAGTCAAACTTTGATCATTATCTCTACCCGTCAAGATACAATGACGAAAAAGAGATGACCAGATACTTTGATTTCAGATTCATCGACAGTTCTGAAGTTAGTGAAGATACAAACTGGGCGATTAAACGAGAGAATATTCAGGCGGATGGGGTTGTTTTTGCCATCATTCCTGAAAAAGACGAGGAGATTGAGGGATTAAGAGCGATTCTTAAGAAATCCACGGCAGGATGTGTTGATTGTGTATTTGTTATTCCAAATAGATATCAGGATATCCGTTCAGCAGTGTCTGAATTTGATGCGGTGCAGATTCTTATGCAGACAGTGGATGATGACCCAGTACTGTTTGAGGATTATGAAGTTGTTTATGAAGACCTTAGAGATGTCCTTAGGGCATTTATCGAAGTATATACAAGACCGGAAAGACGAGGAGCAACATATTTTTATAACGGAAGTTTACAGCCTATAGCTAGAAAATCAGACCTGACAAGCTTGCTTTCAACGATTTGTTCTGAACTTTACGGCCTGACACCGGTTATCAATAACGAGGTAATTAACAAGGAAGAACCTACTACGGTCGCTACAAACAGCCGTAATAAATTGATCGCAGGGCTGCTTAGGACTGAATTAGAACCTAACCTTGGTCTTAGTGGAAGTGGACAGGACGTATCCATCATGCGAAGCACAGTGCTTAATACAGGTATAGTTGTTGAGCAGGATGGTGTAGTAAGACTCAATCTCCAACCAGAAGATGAACTGCTTGCTGGAATGCTGGCTGTTATTGAATCTTTTGTGATCAATGCAAGAAAAAATGACGGGGCATGTTTTGCAGATCTTTATAAAGAATTGACATCTGCAGAGCAGCATATCGGCTTAAGAAAAGGTTTGATTCCTATTTATCTGTCTGTAGTATTGCACGAATACAAGAAAGAAATTGTTATTTGTGACAGATATGGTCAGATTACGATGAATGCTGATGCGATTGAACAGATTAATGCCGAACCGGGATTGTTTACACTTTCTTATATTGATTGGAATCCTGAAAAGGAAGAATATATTGCTGCTCTTGAGGAAGCATTCAGTGAATATGCGATTGAAGACAGAACGACGGCTCCGTATGAATATGTCATGATTGCTATGAAGCGTTGGTATATGGAACTTCCGAAGTATGCTAAGAACGCAAAATCCGTTGCTGGCAAAAAAGTTGCGAAAGAGTACAAGTTGTTCTTACAGGAAATGCGCAAGAATGTAGGAAGTTATAATCTAATCTTTAATGCCATTCCTAAAATTTATGGTGCAGAAACAGTAAACAGGGAACTTGCTGAGAAAGTAAGAATGACTAAGAATTATTTCGATGGTGCACTTGAGTGTCTGAAGAATGAGCTTTCAGAGAAGATGCGGAATATGTTCTGTACACTTGACACCGCAGCATGTGAAAAGATGTCTCTGCCGTCCATTATTCGTGACTGGTGTGAAAAATTAGATCAGGCAGCTTTTGAGCAGCTGTTTACTGATGGGACCGATCGTTGTTTAGCGCTTTTCAGAGATGTAACGAACGACGAAGATGCGTTTATTGCAAAAGCAGCTAAGATGGCAACAGACCTTCGTTTAGAAGACTGGGATGAAGATGTTATCAGTATGTTTAGCGGAAACATGGAGCAGTACCGCAATACTGCTGAAAGTTTCCATCGTACTGAAGAAACCGTATCAGCTGCAGAGATTACAGAAGACTATGAACTGACATATAAAGACGAAAATGGCAAGGCGGTTACTAAGCGTTTTGCTAAGGTTGAAGAAAGCAGAAGAGGAAAACTTCTTTACAATGCAATCATCTCTCAGCTTGATTCTATGGGGCAGGCGATTCCAGAACAGGAAAAACGTCAGATTCTTATGGAAGTATTAAAAGAGATGTGTTGAAAGGAGCTGTAGACGCATGGCATATTTTGATAATGCTGCGACAACTTATCCAAAACCAGAATGCGTTTATCAGTATATGGATAAGTTTTATCGCGAATGTGGCGGTAACGCGGGAAGAGGGAATTATGAACAGGCAAAAAGTGCCGGCGAATTGATAGCAAATACCAGGTCAATGATTCAAGATTTGCTTCATTGCCCTACAAAACAGGTTGTCTTTGAGCCGACAGCAACGATTGCTTTAAACCTGATCATTCAGGGAAATATTGAACGCGGGGCACATAATATTTATGTGTCTCCGTTTGAACATAACGCAGTTACCAGAGTTTTGCATCACTTCGAAAAGCAGGAGAAGATTGTTGTAAGACAGCTGACCGTTGGAGAAAACCTTAGATATGATATGGAGCGTATCCGTTATCAGTTTGAGGAAGAAAAACCAGATTTCGTAATCGTATCACATGCAAGTAATTCTTTCGGTGTTGTTGCGCTATTAGAAGATATTTTTGCTTTGGCAAAAAAGTATGGAGCGAGAACTTTAGCAGATATGTCCCAGACTGCCGGTTTGATAGATACAAATGTCGGACTGGAAACTTTTGACTATGCAGTTTTTGCTGGACATAAGACATTGTATGGTCCGACTGGAATTTCTGGATTTGTTATGAATCCAGAAGCGGATTTTCCTGCTGTTTTGTTTGGTGGAACTGGTTTTGAGTCTGCAAATCAGGATATGCCAGAATCTCTACCGCAAAAATATGAAGCAGGAACCTTAAATATTGCAGGAGTTGCTGGTCTATATGCTGCAATTAAGTGGATTAATGAAACAGGTCTTGGTATAATATGGGAAAAGGAGCAGGAACACAGAGCAAAACTGATGGAAATTCTCTCAGGGTACGATTTTATTCATGTCGTTGGTGCGGATAAAGATGTTCCGTATGTTGGAATTGTGTCCTGTCTGATTGATGGAATCAGCAGTGATTCTGCCGGAAATATTTTTGATGAGCAGGGTATTTCTGTAAGAACAGGTTTAGAGTGTGCACCATTAGCACATCAGTTCATGAATACTTATCCTGCGGGGACCATTCGTTTCAGTGTAAGTTATTTTACTTCGGACAAGGATTTCAAAGAACTTAGGAGAGCACTGGATTATATAGAGGATAATTTATAACGTGAATATATAAACAAAGGAGAAGACAATGGCTAACTCAAATTATTCTGATTTCAAAGAAATCGTCAGAGACATTGACGACAGAAAAATCTTGTTGCCTGATTTCCAGAGAGATTTTGTATGGAAAGATGAAGAGAGGCAGAAAAAAATAGTTGCATCTGTACTTACCAAGATGCCAATCGGGAGCATATTACTCTTAACATCCAGTGCTGACGAGTACTGCTCAAAAATAATCGGGCGTAATGCAGACCTTAATACGTCAGATATTACTGGTGATGTGGATTTTCTTTTGGATGGACAGCAGCGTATTACGGTTTTGACGAATGTATTTTCAAATGTAATTCATGATAAATGTCCAAGAGTATCCGAATTGGTCAGCCCATCTTTGAAACGGAGATTCTTTTTAAAGATTCCGAAATGGATTGATGTCCATAACGGAAAAGAAGCGGATTTATTTGGAATTCAGACATTAGCTTTTCCGCTGGCAAATCCAGATGTGGATATTCCGGAATTTCTTTCTGGAGAGATATTATCATTCATAGAAACACAGACTTTTAATGCAAACGATAACAAGCCGTATAATCCTCATAATAACCTGTCGACAGATTTGGATCAGTTCTGTACGAGTTTTTCCAATGGATATCTGATTCCTCTTTATCTTTTGATACAAACAGGAAGAAAAAAAAGTCAGATGCAATTGCGGTTTAAGGACATTATGACCAGAATTTCGGAATATATCAAAAGTGAGATGTACGATTATTTTACGTCTCTTCCTTCTGATGCGGAACAGAGAGCGTTTGTGAAAAAGGTGATGCATGATGATCCGGACGAGTGCACTGAACTTCTTGACAAAGTTACGTATGTAGATGAGTTTGAAACCGTACTTGATAATCGCAAAGACATCTGGGTGGATTCCATGAAAATATATCTTGATTCTTGTGTGAAGACGGTATATCTTTCTCAGATCCGCGTAAGTGCATCCCAGAGAGGCCGTGCAATTGACATTTATGAGAATCTGAATATGGGTGGAGTATCTCTTAATACGTTTGATTTGATCATGGCACGTGTCGCAAAGGTTGATAAAAAGAACTTCCTGCAGCGAATCAAAGAAAGTATTGAGAGTACAAAAACTTATCCAAATTCTGTATTGGAGTCATCCATTAAAACGATTTTGAGTAGTGCATTGACCAATAAAACTTATAATGCAACTTTAAAAACGAATTGTATCAACAAGGGAGAATTAAACCCGAGATATATTGATGCATTTCTTGACGTACTCTGTTTGTATTGTAATAATCCGAGTTTTGATCCTGATAAGTATAAAGTGGATTTTATTAAAAAGGACAAGATCCTGAATCTGGTTCCGGAGGAAATTAACGATAATTGTGAAAAGGTAATTAATGCATTGGATCGTGCCCTTTTCTTTTTCCAGACTCGATGTGGAATCCGAACCATCGGAGAGATTAACTACAACCTTATGCTTGTGCTGGTAGGAACGCTGTTCATGGAAGATAGTTATTTCTATAACTACGAAGTCCACAGATTGTTAGAAGCCTGGTATTGGAGTGTTGTTTTTTCTGGGGAATATGATAAAGATCAGAACTCACACATGATCTCAAATCTCCAGAATATCGTGAGATGCGTCAGTGGAACGAATAGAGATTTGACTTGGTTGAATTCTATTTCTGCCAATGTACTGAAAATGACTAATTTCTCGGATAAAGATCTGCTTCTTATGAATAAGGTAAACGAGGACAGATATCCTAAGCCGGTATTGAGAAATTTCATGTGCCAGTACTTATTGTCTGGAACTTATATGGATATGTTTGATGAAACAAAGAAAATCAGCGTATTCTGTGAGGATGCAGACACTTTGGAAGCCCATCATATCATTCCACTTGGTTCTGCAAAGAAGGTGGGCGAAATTACTGCAGATATCAGAAAGAATCCTCGTCATATCTGTAATTCACCGTTGAATTTTGTATATATTACAAAAGCGGCGAATAAAGATATTTCAGATGATGCACTGGATGCTTATGAAAAGAAAATACAGCCTGCCGCAAAAGCTGCCTTGTTTATTTCATCTTATACGCCGGCAAGTCATGATACAGAAATAAAAGTACGTGGACTGTTAGAAAGCAGATATAGTATGATGCAAGGAACCATTAGCGGAGAGATTAATGATTTATTGACGAATTGGATGTAAGACGTAGCAGCGGCTCAGCGTAAGTTGGGCTACTGTTTTAATATTATAACCAAACACGCACGGATACTCATCAAAAACTACCATCAGATGCATGGAAACTGGTTAAATATGGAATTGTCCATTTGACTGAAAAAATGCATCTGAGGGTGTTTTTTGGATATAGAGAACGAAGGGAATATTTTTCGTAACTTTTTTCTTATTCGAAAAGGTTCCTTACACATGATAGGATATGGTATCCGAATGACCAGAACGAACATCTGCTAATTTCTGGTATTTATGGACTTCTATACAAGCCCGTTTACAACCTGTTATGGTTCTGTAAAGCAGTCCAAAATATAAAATGGAACAGTATATAAGACCAAAAATCATGCCTTTGGTCTTGTATAGTAGCCCAATCAAAATATTGGACTTCTTAATAAGACCACATAAATAGAAGATAGAAAAACAGCAACTTAAGCAATGAAGCCTGGGTTGCTGTTTTTTCTTAAGAATCATATTTTCGTACAAGAAAACTATTCTTCCTTTTCGGCGTCGTATGATCCAAACGGAAGTCTGTCATCTTCATCATCGTATGGGTCGAATGGAAGCCTTCCATCAAAATCTTCTGGTCCGGCAGAAACATTAGGAAACACTAATGTTGAAGAGAGGATGCAACGGTGCGAGAGATATCGTTGTTCGATATTTGAGGAGCATTAAGCAGTGCTGTGAAATTCTGCTGAATGATATCCAGTGTTTTCTGCTTTTTCTGTAGTTCCTTTTTTTCCCGGACGGTAGCAGCTTGTTCAGATTCAAGATTTTCAATCCGCTTCTGGATTTTATTAGAGCTTGGGATTTTGGTAACACCGAGATCCTGAAGCTCTTTTTTTAGTGAATCGTGGAGCTTGTATTCTGCCTGATACTTGGTGCGGTATACTTTTGGATTATTTGCAGATTTGCAGTTTTCTATTACTTTACGGCAGAGTCGGTAAGAATCGCAGTGTTTCTGAATGATTTTTTGTGTGCTCAGCTCACTGTCGATTTGTGCTATTCTCTGATCAGCCGCTTTAACAGAAGCATCAACATCAGAAATATGCTGCCTGAAATCCTCATAATTCAGTAGGTTATTTTCAGAAAGATAGTTGAAAGTACGAGCCGCTTCTTTCAGGTTATTGAGTTTTGCCCATCGTTCAAATCCTTCTCGATTGCCGGTCGTAACATACGTGGAGATATTGATATACAGGCGGGCTTCTCTGGACAGATGCTTTGGAGTTTTCACTTTACTACGATTTTTAGCCAGACGGATGCGGACATTTTCTTCCGAATAATAGCTTCCGAGAGATTTCATATAAGTGAAGTTTTTCTGCTCCGGTGCACGGAAGGATAGGTGCTTTCCTTGTCGAACTTCATATCCTGCTAACTGCATTTTTTGTAGAAATTCCTCATAGTTGATGGAAGTCCAGATTGCTTTATCAACTGCGACACGTAGCTTGGCTTTCCAGCTGGTGCCACGATGATATTCCATATTCTCTTTATAGCTTTTACCTTTTTCTCCGGTTGGCATACTGGTGGCAAGTCCATTTTCATGGCAGATACGATTACTGATCCGGCAGATTTTATGGTAGCTCCGCTTATTGGAAACATACTTGTGATGATCAACAAAACTTGCTGCAT
>OLPG01000321.1_pt1 | contig 49207 bp, 50 predicted proteins | sample 1672311 | NCBI WGS metagenome assembly OLPG01 (sample SAMEA3136670, study PRJEB25190) | human gut metagenome | biome: human gut; feature: human-associated habitat; material: faeces | place: Austria | collected 2013 | reverse complement strand
ATTGTTCTTATAAAAAATAAAACTCAAGAGAAAATTTAATCTCTTGAGTTTTTTATTCTTTATATTTTAAATTATTAAGTAATAATGTATTTAAGATATCAAGACCTTTTGCTGTTGAATCATTATTTAAATCAATTTGATCAATTTTAATTTGATTGGTTAGAAAATCGAATGGTTCAACATTAACTGTTAATTGATAGAAATCTTGTAGTTTTGGTTCAACAAAATATGAAATAAATTGTCTTAATACTTTTCCTTGAATAATTAAATCGTACACATAAATTTTAAAATTAAATATGCCATTTGTATAATCTTTATAAAATTTAAAACTATTTTCTACGTTTTCACAATTGTTGGACTTCATAAAATTCTTTGTATTATTTATAACTAAATCAATTCTTTTTTCGAAATCATCATTTTCAATATGACCATCAGACACAAGTTGTTCAATGTATCCATTACCCCGAGTAAATAAAATTGTTTGTTCATCTAAATTATTCTCTAATTTAAAACCATTTAATATTGGTATAGATAATTGTTTAGCGTGCGATTTATAATCATATTTTCTTTATTTTATATTTTCTTTTTCTATAGATATAGGATCAATATAATCTTTTTTTACTCCTGCAAAATCTGATTTTCTTTCAGTAAGAGCTCTAGCAAACATTTTAAACTTTTCTTGATTTTTAGCAAGCGTTTATAAATCTTTTAAAGCAATATCTTTATCAGTATATTCTGATTCTACAAATTCGTTTGTTAGATTGTATTAAAATAAAGTAATTTTAATTAATTTTTATTATTGATATTTATTATTTATTATGATAATATATATGACTGTGTTATAAGATAATAATAGTATTAATTTTTATTGCTTATGAATATAATAAATTACAAGAGAGGTTAATAAAGGATGAATGAAAAACTTATAAAAGAAAAATATGCACTTGAATATATAAGAGATATATTAAGTAATTATTCATATGCATTAAAAAGTGTTGATGACGCAAAATATCACCATAATGCTTCTTATAATGATGCCCCTTTAATAATAAAATATGGTGTATTGTCAATGGAAAATATTAATAAATTTGGTATTAGATCATATTCAGAAGATGATTTAATACTAATGGATGATAGGGAATCACATGTAAATGGTAGAAATGGAGTATCTTTATCTATTGTAGGCTTAACTGACTTATATAAAGGAGAAGAAGAATATAATCCATTTATGGACGGCGTGGTAGATTTTTTGATTGATAATAATATAAAGGCCTTTAGAAATAGTATTCATTATGGAAATGAATTTGTTTCAGAAAATAAAATAACAAGTGATAAAATAAAATCTGCTGATATTAGACTTTTTAAATATATAGAAGGTTTATCAAAAAAAAGTCACAGTAATATAGTGGATGCTGTAAACAAATATAATAATTTAATTTTAATGTCAAAAGAAATAGTAAGTAACAATAAAGATATTCAAATAAGAGAAATGTCAGAAGGATTTAATAAAACTATTGATACTCTAAAAATTTCAGAAGAGCCAAGGTTAATATTAAAAAAATAATAATACCAATAAATATGGTATTTTTCTTTATTTTATATTAAAATTTATACATATTATTACTCTATATTGTGATATAATTATTGTGAGGTGATAATGTGTTTGAAAATAAGAAAATATTTATACTAGGTATGGCAAGAAGCGGATATGAAGCAGCAAAATTACTTAGTGATTATAATAATGAAATAATTGTAACTGATGGTAAAGAACAAGATTCATCTCTTGTTAGTGAACTTGAATCTTTAGGTGTTAAAGTTATTATAACAGGTGATCAATTATCATTACTTGATGATAGTTTTGATTATGTTATTAAAAATCCAGGAATTAAATATGATAACCCTGTAGTAGTAAAAGCGAAAGAACTTGGAATAAAAGTAATAAACGAAGTAGAAATGGCATACTCATTTCTTGATAAATCAGTAAATATCATTGGTGTTACTGGATCAAATGGTAAAACAACAACAACAACTCTTATAAGTGAATTTATGAAAAATTCATTTGATAACGTATATTTAGGAGGGAATATTGGAATTCCTTTGTCAAACTTTGTACGTGATATTAAGCCAAATAGTTATTTAGTACTTGAAATAAGTGATCATCAACTATGTGATATGTATAATTTTAAAACAAATGTGAGTGTACTTACAAATATAACTCCAACACATCTTGATTTTCATAAATCATATGAAGTATATCAAATGACAAAAAAGAAAATATTTAATAATCATACAAGTGATGATTTAGCTGTAATAAATAAAGATGATGAAGTAAGCATGAAGATTACAGATGATATAAAAAGTACAAAAGTTTATTATGGACATGATAAAACTAATCTTGCATATTATGATGAAGAAGGAATTTATTATGATGGTAAGTTAGTAATAAAACTAGATGATATAATATTAAAAGGAAAACATAATTACCAAAATATAATGGGAGCTATTATAGCAGTAAAGAAATATGGTGTAACAGATGAAGTTATACAAAAAGTTTTAAAAGAATTTAAAGGTGTTGAACACAGACTTGAATATGTTGATACAATTGATGGTGTAACATATTATAACGATTCAAAAGCAACAAACTGTGTGTCTACCATTACTGCACTTAATTCATTTGATAAACCAACAATTTTATTATTAGGTGGATATGATAGAGGACATTCATTTCATGATTTAGATGATTCAATGAAAAATGTTAAATGTGTTGTTTGCTTTGGAGAAACAAAAAATAGAATAGAAGAATTTTGTAATGATTTAAATATTAAATGTTATAAAAATGATACATTAAAAGAAGCAATGAACGTTGTAAAAGATATATGTACTCCTGGAGATGTTGTATTACTTAGTCCAGCATGTGCCTCTTGGGATCAATATGATAGATTCGAAGATAGAGGAGACGAATTTAAAAAATTAGTAAGGGAAAGATAAAAAATGAACATAAGAGATTATAAAAATATATACATGATTGGTATTGGCGGTATTAGCATGAGTGGTATTGCTGAAATACTTGTTAATTGGGGATTTAAAGTGAGCGGTTCAGATATGTCTGAAAGTGCTATGACAGAAAAATTAAGAAGTAATGGTATAAATGTTAATATTGGTCAAGTAAAAGAAAATATAACAAAAGATATAGATTTAGTTGTTTATACAGCTGCAATAAAAAGTGATAATCCAGAATTGGTAGAGGCAAGAAACCTTGGAATTGAAACAGTAGAAAGAGGAAAATTCTTAGGTGAAATTACTAAGTTATTTAAAGATGTAATTGGAGTTGCTGGAACACATGGTAAAACAACTACATCATCTATGGTTTCAAGTGCATTTATGAGTGCTAATTTAGATCCAAGCATTCAAATAGGTGCAAATCTTAGATGTATAGATGGAAACTATAGAGTAGGTAATAGCGATTATTTCATAATTGAAGCATGTGAATATTGTGAAAGTTATTTAAATTTTAAACAAAGAAGTGCAATTGTTACTAATATTGATAATGACCATTTAGATTATTTTAAAAACATTGATAATATAGAAAAGTCATTTCAAAAATATGTGAGTATGCTCCCAAGTGATGGATTATTAGTTGTTAATATGGACGACGAAAGATGTTATAACTTAAGAAATCATACTAGGGCTAGTGTTTTAACTACAAGTATGACAAATGAAAAAGCAGATTACTATGCAAGAAATATAAGCTATAATGATGAAGGCTGTGCAAGTTATGATTTAATGCATAATAATGAAAAAATAGATAGAATTACTTTAGGCGTTGCAGGATCACATAATGTTTCAAATTCATTAGAATGTATAGCGCTATGTTTATGGTATAAATTACCTATTGAAATGATAAAAGAAGGATTGATAGGATTTACTGGAGCAAGTAGAAGACTTGAATATAAAGGTAAATTTAATGGTGCAGATGTATATGATGATTATGGACATCATCCAACAGAAATAAAAGCAACTGCAGATTCTATTTTAAAAAAGAAATTTAATTCATCATGGGTAATATTTGAAGCACATACATATAGTAGAGTAAAAGAACATTTATCTTCTTTTGCAGAATCATTAATGAATTTTGACCATGTAATAGTTATTGATATATATGCAGCTAGAGAAAAAAATATATATGGTGTATCAGAAGAACAAATTGTAAATAAATTAAAAGAAGATAATGTTGATGCAATTTATATAAGTGATTATGATGAAATTGTAGATTATTTAAGAAAACATGTAAAAGAAAACGATATAATATTAACACTTGGTGCAGGCAATGTAACAAAAATTGCTAAAAAATTAATTGAAGACAAATAAGTCTTCTTTTTTTGTTAATAATATAAATGGTGAATAAAATGATAATAAGACTTGGATATGTTGCTATTAGTAAAGCACTTGATATAACATCTTCTGGAACAATAACATATACAAATTATTTAAAAGAAGAAAATAAAAATGAAAAATTAGATAAAATTATAAAATTAAATCTAGAAAATTTAGAAAAAATATTAAATTATAATGCAAAAAACAATATTCATTTTTATAGATTAACATCAAAATTAATCCCACTCGCAACACATAAAGATATATCCTTTGAATATATAAATAAGTATAAAGATTATTATAATAAAATATCACAAATTATAAATAAAAATAAAATGAGAGTCGATGTACACCCGGATCAGTTTTGTGTACTTAATAGTACTAATAAAGAAACAATTAATAATTCAATTGAAATTCTTAAATATCATATAAATATATTAGAAGCACTAAAAATAAAAAATCCAGTAATAGTTTTACATGCTGGAAGCAGCGTATTTGGAAAAGAAAAGTCAATAACAAGGTTTGTAAATAATTTTAATAAATTACCAGATAATATTAAAAATTCTATAGTAATAGAAAATGATGATAAAATATATAATGCAAAAGATGTACTTAGTTTATGTAAAAAAATAAATAGACCTATGGTTTTAGATTATCATCATCATATATGTAATCCATGTGATAATATTGATGAAATATTAGCGGAAATATTTGATACATGGAAAGATATTAGACCAAAGGTTCACTTTTCATCTCCTAAAAATAAAACAAAAAGAGATTTTAGATCTCACCATGATTATATTAACAGTGATGATTTTATTCAGTTTATAGAAAAGATAAAAAAGTATAATGTTGATATTGATGTTATGATTGAGGCAAAAGCAAAAGATGATGCTTTATTTAGATTAGTAAGAGAACTTAAATATAAGACAAATTATAAATTTATAGATGAAACATCTTTTGAAGTTTAGTTAAAGAAAAAGGATCTTTGGTGATCCTTTTATTCAATTTCATTAAATTTATTTAAAAGTGTATTATATTCTTCATTGATTTTATTTGTTTCAGCTTTTTCAAGTGTATAAAATCCTTTTCTAAAACTAAGTTCAAAAAGGTTTCTTTGAGATGCCTTAATTTGTTTAAACATTTCATATATTTCATTAAATAATGTTTCATTACTTGCTTCATTTAAAGCATATGTAAAATTAACACTCATATTTTTCTCTGTTTCAAGAATATCATTTAAATAATTTTCATCATTCATTTCTATAGAACTATCAAGTTCTATTTTTGGATTTTGTACTTTATTATTCATTTTCTCCTCCATTTAATATATTTAATAAGCTATTACAAATTTGTTTATGCATATCAAATATATATAACAATTCTTCCTTTATTTCATTATCAGTAACATTATTACTATAGTTCAATGCTTTTTTAGCAGTAGTAAAATTCCAATTAAACATATCACAAATATATGATAAATCTTTAGTTGATATTATATTAGGTACATTTTGCATTTTTTATTCCTCCTTCATATATATTGTTAACAAATATTGATATTTTATTCTGTTTTGGTATATAATTATTTTAGGAGAAAAGTATGAAAAAAATATTAAGTGTTTTAATTTTTATTATGTTCTTTTTTATTTTTAACTTAAATGTATATGCGGATGATATAGAATTAAAATCTAAAAGTGCAGTTTTATATAACATGACTGATGATAAAGTACTTTATGAAAAAAATGCAGATCAAGAAGTTTATATAGCAAGTTTAACAAAAATGATGACCGCATTAGTTGCGATTGAAAATATAAAAGACTTTAATCAAAAGGTAGTTGTAACAAGCGATATGTTAAAAGATGTTACATATGATTTGTCAGTTGCAGGATTTAATGTAGGAAATATTCTTACATACGATGAAATACTTTATGGAATAATATTAAAGTCAGGTGCGGATGCGACAGAAATTGCAGCTTATAGTATTAGTGGCTCAGAAAAAGAATTTGTAAAACTAATGAATCAAAAAGCGGAAGAAATAGGCATGAATAATTCTCATTTTTCAAATGTAATAGGAATTGAAGGAGATAATCATCATTCGACAGCTAGGGATGTTATGAAGTTAGTTAAGTATGCATTACAAAATAAAAAATTTAAAGAGGTATTTGGAACAAAAACATATAAAAATATGAATGGACCACTTAAAAGAATAACAGATAGTAGTACATTTAATATGGATTATGTAAAAGGTGCTAAAACAGGATTTACAGATGATGCTGGACTTTGCCTTGCTACGTATGCAAATAATGGTACAACAGAATTTATTTCAGTAACAATAGGTGCACCATATAAAGAAAAAAATGAAAATATAGTTGATACGAAAAATTTATATGAATATTATTTTGATAATTATGATTATGTGAAAATACTAGATAAAGGTGATACATTAGTTAACTTAAAAAGTGAATATGGCAAAGAATATAATATAAAATCTGATAGAAGTGTAAAAGAATATTTGAAAAAAACTGTTAGTAAAGATGATTTAAAATATGAATATAAAGGTAAAACAATAGTAGAAAAAGGTACAAAAAAAGGTGATAAAATAGGAACATTATATATAAATTATAATAATGAAACACTAGATACAATAAATATAACATCACCAGAAGATATTAAATTTGATTTTAAATTTTATGTAAAAGAACATAAAGTACAGTTTGTACTTTTAACATTCATAGCAACTGTATTTGTTCTATTTATTAATTTAAGACGAATAAAAAAATAAAAATAGAAAAAAATAATACTAGGTGAATATTATGTATTATTTAAACTATTTTTTTATTTTTAGTATTTTTGGTCATTTACTTGAAACTACTATGTATAAAATATTTAATTGGAACTTAGAAAGTGGTTTTCTTTATGGGTATTGGACACCAGTATATGGATTAGGAGCTATTTTAATACTGTTTTTATCTAACTGTATATTTAAAAAATTAAAACTAAATAAATTCTTAGAAATAATAATATTCTTAATAATAATAGTTTTAATATTAACATTTATAGAATACGCAGGTGGAATACTATTAGAAGTTACTTTTGATAGAGTATTTTGGGATTATTCAGATCATAAATATCATTTTGGAAAATATGTTGCACTTGATATATCATTAATTTGGGGAATATGTTCTATTGTTTTAATATATTTAGTTAAACCATGGATGGATAAGATAGTAAATAAAATTCCTAAATGGGTAACTTATCTTTTATGCATTTTATTTATTATAGATATAATTTGTACATATGCATTTAAATCAAAAATTTAATTTAATTCTTTTTTGTTTAGTTTCGATAAACCCCTCATTTTTTAGATTTTTAAGTTCCCTCATAAGAGCGCTCCTATCAACACCAAGATAGTCAGCAAGTTCCGTATAATTTAATTTTAGATAAAAAACTTTTGATAAGTTTTCTTTTTCTTCTGCTCTAAAATATTCAAGTAATTTTTCTCTAATTGTTTTTTTAGTAAGTACATCAATTCTGTTATTCATAACTACAACTTTTTTAGCAAGTAATTGAAGCATATTATTAATAACATCATTATGATATGGACAAGATTTTTTACATCTTTTAATAATATGATCATAATCAAATGTAGTAACAGTACAAGTACTTGTCGTAATAACAGATAATTCATCAGAGTATGAAGTGAATACTTCTCCAAAAATAGAACCCTTATCTAATTTTTCAAGTATAACTCTATTTCCATCATAATCACTTTTAACTAGGTTAGCAGTGCCATCAATAATAATACCAATTATATTTGTATTAGCAAGGTTAGAAATTACAGTTGTATCTTTTTTATATACAATAGTTTTTGCTTCAAAACATTTAAGCATTGACTTTACATTTTGTTCGTCAATCCCTTTAAATATGCTTATTTCGTTCATTTATAAGGCCTCCCAAAGGTTTAGAAAAAAACCAAAATAATTAATTTAATTATATTTCATTTTTGTTGCAAATGCAACACTATATTTTTAAAAAATTTGTTATAATGAGGGTGTAAAAAATAAATGACAGATTAGGAGATAAGTAGTATGAAAGTAATTAAAAGAGATGGAAAAATTGTTGATTATGATAGAGCTAAAATAAAAATAGCTATAGAAAAGGCTAATAAAGAAGTAGAGCCTAAAGAAAGAGCAACAGAAAAACAAATAGAGAATATAACAAAACATATTGAAGACTTAAAAAAGAAAAGAATGCTTGTTGAAGATATACAAGATGAAATAGAAAAGAAATTAATGGAATATAAGAAATTTACATTAGCAAAAGAATATATTGTTTATAGATATAATAGAGCTTTAATTAGAAAAGCAAATACAACTGATGAATCAATTTTAAGATTAATTAGAAATGAAAACAAAGAACTTGCAGAAGAAAACTCAAATAAAAATACAATGTATGCTTCAACACAAAGAGATTATATTGCTGGTGAAGTATCAAGGGATTTAACTAGAAGAATTTTACTTCCAGAAAAAATAAGTAAAGCACATGAAGAAGGAGTATTACATTTCCATGATATGGATTATTTTGTTCAACCAATATTTAACTGTTGTTTAATAAATATTGCTGATATGCTTGATAATGGTACGGTTATGAATGGTAAACTTATTGAAAGCCCTAAATCATTTCAGGTTGCTTGTACTGTTACAACTCAAATAATCGCAGCAGTTGCATCTAATCAATATGGTGGACAATCTGTTGATATGAGACACTTAGGTAAATATTTAAGAAAAAGTAAAGAAAAATTTATTAAGAAAATAACTGAAAAACATGGTAAAGAATTAAGTAAAGAACAAATCGAAGAACTTGCTATGGATAGATTAAAAGATGAATTAGCATCAGGAGTACAAACAATTCAATATCAAATAAATACATTAATGACTACTAATGGACAATCTCCTTTCGTAACATTATTCCTATGTCTAGATGAAAAAGATCCATATATTGAAGAAAATGCAATGATTATTGAAGAAATATTAAATCAAAGACTTGAAGGAATTAAGAATGAAAAAGGTGTTTATGTTACACCAGCATTCCCTAAACTAGTTTATGTACTTGATGAACATAACTGCTTAAAAGGTGGTAAATATGATTATTTAACAGAACTTGCATGTAAATGTTCTGCAAAAAGAATGTATCCTGATTATATTTCAGCTAAAAAAATGAGAGAAATCTATGAAGGTAATGTATTTAGCCCTATGGGATGCAGAAGTTTCTTATCTCCTTGGAAAGATGAAAATGGAAACTATAAATGGGAAGGTAGATTTAATCAAGGTGTTGTATCAATAAACTTACCACAAATAGGTATTTTATCAGGACATGATGAAGAAAAATTCTTTAAATTACTTGATGAAAGACTAGAACTATGTAAAGAAGCATTAATGTGTAGACACCATGCACTTTTAGGAATTACATCAGATATTTCACCAGTACACTGGCAATATGGTGCAATTGCAAGACTAGAAAAAGGCGAAAAAATAGACAAATTACTAAAAGATGGATATTCAACATTATCACTAGGATATATTGGTGTTTATGAAACAACAATGTTAGTTAAAGGTGTATCTCATACTACTGAAGAAGGAGAAAAATTCGCAGTTAAATTAATGAAATATTTAAGAAAAGCATGTGATACTTGGAAAAAAGAAACACATCTTGGATTTGCTCTTTATGGAACACCAGCAGAAAGTTTATGCTATAGATTTGCAAGAATAGATAAAGAAAGATTTGGTAGTATTAAAGATGTAACAGATAAAGGATTCTATACAAATTCATACCATGTTGATGTTAGAGAAAAAATTGATGCATTTGAAAAACTAAAATTTGAAAGTCAATTCCAACCAATATCTTCAGGTGGATGTATTTCATATGTTGAAATTCCAAATATGGAAAAGAACTTAGATGCATTAAAAGAATTAATAAAATTTATTTATGAGAATATTCAATATGCAGAATTTAATACTAAATCAGATTATTGCCATGTATGTGGTTTTGATGGTGAAATAATTATAAATGATGATAACGAATGGGAATGTCCTAACTGTGGTAACAAAGATAAAACTAAGATGAATGTTACAAGAAGAACATGCGGATATTTAGGTGAAAATTTCTGGAATGTTGGAAAAACAAAAGAAATTAAAGCAAGGGTAACACATTTATAATGTATTATGCAGATATAAAAAAAGTTGATGTTGCAAATGGACCAGGTGTTAGAGTATCCTTATTTGTAAGTGGATGTACTCATAAATGTAAAGGATGCTTTAACGAAGAGGCTTGGGACTTTAAATATGGACATGAATATACACAAAACGAAGAAGATAAAATAATTGAACTTTTAAAACCAGATTATATAGAAGGAATAACTATTTTGGGTGGTGAACCATTTGAATATGTTAATCAAAAAGGAATATTACCTCTTTTAAGAAGAATAAGAAAAGAATTACCAAATAAAACGATATGGTGTTTTTCAGGCTATACCTTTGATACTGATATATTAGAAAATATGTGTAATAAGTATAAAGAAACAAAGGAATTAATATCATATATAGATGTTTTAGTAGATGGTAAATTTGAAATAGATAAGAAAAATTTTAAACTTAAATTTAGAGGTTCATCAAATCAAAGAATAATAAATGTTAAAGAGAGTTTAAAAAATAATAAGGTTATACTTATGGATGAGTATATGTCTTATTAGTTTAATCTCTTTTTTTTTGATTTTTATTTACATTTTAATTTATTAATGTTAAAATGTATTTAGAATAAAAGGGAGCGAATAAAATGAATGAAACATTAAATAATATTATGAAATTTATTAATGATAATACCTATTTATTAATAGGAATATGTGTATTTTTAATACTTGTCTTAATTGGATATCTTATAGATAATAGTATCAAGTCTAAAAAGGTAAGAAAAGATGTTAAAAACGAAACAATGGTAAAAGAAGCACAAAGTAATAGTGCTGTAAATAATATTTCGATAGATAAAAAAGAAGATATTATGACAAAACCATTTGAAGAAAAAACAGAAGATTTGATTATTGATGATAATATTAATAAGGTAAATCCATCATTAACAAATGAAAAAGTAAATACTACACCTAACGAAGTAAAAGATGAAATAACAGAGCCAATTAATTTTAATTTTGATTTAGATAGCATAAAAACAAAACCAGAAATTGTAGAAAATAAAACAGAAGAATCAAAATCATTAAATAATAATTTTTTAAACGATAATGGCGAAATAACTGGACCAATTAGTGTTAATCCAGATAGTGAGAATGAATCTATAAATAATGTAGAACAACCAGGAGTTCTAAACAATGATACTTCAATAATAGGAGTTAATAATTTAGATAATGTAAATCAAGTCTCGACAATGAATAATTCAACAGTAGAAGAAACTGAATTAAGTAATAAAGATGAAATAACAGAACCAATTAATTTCAATTTTAATCTAAATAGTACAAATACTAAACCGGAAGAACAAAATAATGAATTAAGTTCAAATTTAGTAGAACCACTACCTGTAGTAGAATCAAAAGATCCAGATGCCGAAATAATGAAAAATGCTGGAAATAAAAATTCTTATAGTAATAGTAAATCACTATTAGAAATATTATCTGATGTTGACAAGGCTAAACCAACAACTAGTGTTAAAATAGATAATAATGATGGAACAGAAAATATTATTAATAATAAACCAAATATTGAAATAAATACAAACGTTCAAAAAGAAAAAGTTGAAATTGAACCAAAATATTCATCTGATGATGAACTTGATAAGATAATGAAGAAGTTAGCTTCAATGAATAATGAAGAGGAAGACAATTATACAAATATTTTTTAAAAAGGTTAATACCTTTTTATTTTGTAATAGTGTTAAATTTAAAAAAATATGATATAATTTTATAGTACTAAAGAAAATTTTGTTAATAGGAAGTGAGTTATGAAAAAATTAAAAATATTTATATTCCTATGCCTAGTTCTTTTGCTTTCAGGTTGTTCAGTAGAATATGATCTTACTTTAAATGATGATTTTACTGTGAGTGAAAAAGTAGTCGCAACAGAAAAAACAAAAAGAATGGAAGCTCTTACTAAACAGAAGGGCAAACAAGCTGTTAATTATTTATATAATATGTTTAAAAGAAATGGTGAAGATATTACGCTTACATCAAGAGACGATGATTATAATACCTATGCAACTGCAATAACATCATATGATGATATAAATGATTACGCATCAAAGTTTTCAAGTGATGTATTTGATAATGTAAATGTAACAAAAGATGGCAATATAATTACATTTAGTACAGAGCAGAAAGAACTATTATCATCAGACACTAATTATTCACTACTTTATGATGATATAACAGTTAATGTTACTATTCCATTTGAGGTTACTAGTAATAATGCTGATAAGGTAACTGGTAATACATATACATGGAATATTAAAAAGAATACAGATTATAAAACTATAGAATTCGCATATAAAGAAGGAAATAAAGAAGATAAAGTTAATATAAATGTTAATGATGAGACTTATAATATTCAGTATGGAGTTATTATAACAGTGGGACTTGTTATTATAATTGGTTCTATAGTATTATTTGTATATATAAAGAATAAAAAGAACAATGTAATTTAGGAGGATTATATGAATTTTGAAAATATTGTAACTATATTAAAAAAAATAATAGATATATGTTTAGTATGGGTTGTATTTTATTACATACTTAAAAATGTTAGAAAGAATGTTAAGTTTTCACTTTTATTTAAAGGAATACTAGCAATAATAGTTATAAAACTTATAAGCGATTATTTTGGCCTTACAACAATAGGATTATTATTTGAATATGTTATATCATGGGGACCAATAGCACTTATAATTATATTTCAACCAGAGATTAGAAATGTACTTGAACAACTTGGTAAAACGCATTTACTTGGTAGACATAAAGTTTTATCAGTATCAGAAAGAGAAAGATTAGTTTCTGAAATTGGTTTATCAGTTGATTATTTAAGAAAAAATAGAATAGGTGCTTTAATAGTTATAGAAAGAGATACATCATTATCTGAATATATTGAAAGAAGTAAAAAAATATATGCACAAATATCAAATGAGTTACTAGATGCAATATTCTTCCCAGATAATCCACTTCATGATGGTGGTGTAATAATACAGGGTGATAAAATATCTTGTGCAGGAGCAGTATTCCCAACAACAGTTGATATGAAATTTAGTAAGAGACTAGGTACTCGTCATAGAGCTGCTATAGGTATATCAGAAGAATCTGACTGTTTAGCAATAATTGTTTCTGAAGAAACAGGTAGAGTATCACTTGCTATAGGTGGTAAATTAAATTACAATCTATCAGTTGATGAATTAAAATTAATGATTTTAGATGAATTAATGCCAAAATCTGAAACATTTGTAGTAGAAAGTGATGAGGAGGATGACATAGATGAAATTAATTAAGAGATTTTTTAGATTTATAGATAAAAAAATAATAGTTCCAATAACAAAATTTTTTGTTTCTATTGGAGAAAAATTAAAGTTATCAGATAAACCTTTAGAGAAGGCTTTATCAAAGAAAAGTAGTATGATAATTTTATCATTAGTACTTGCGGTTATAGTATTTGTTATAATTGATAGACAAAATACTACATTACTTGAAAAAAATGCTGAAGTATTATATGATATACCTCTTTCTGCAACTTATAATGATGAAGAATATGTTGTTGAAGGACTTCCTGAAACAGTTGATATAACATTAATTGGTACAAAAGCAAATCTTTATTTAGCAAAACAACTTCCAACACAAGATGTTAATGTTGATTTAAGTGATTTAAAACCAGGTGTTCATAAAGTAAATTTAAAATACAAACAATCAATAACATCTGTTGAATATAAACTAGATCCATCAGAAGTAACAGTTGTTGTTAGTTCAAAAAAATCTGAAACAAGAAGTGTGGAATCTGATATAGTAAATTTAAATAAATTAGATTCAAAACTTGCAATAAATAATACTAAACTTGATACAGATGAAGTAATTATAAAAGGCACTGAAGATGGTTTAGCAAAAGTATCAACAATAAAAGCATTAATAAATGTAAGCGATATGGTAGATCCAAAGGCTGGAACAAATACACTTAAAGATATACCTTTAATTGCTTATGATGAAAATGGTTCAAAAGTTGATGTTGAAATGGTTCCATCTAAAGTAACCGCAACTGTAGAAATAGAATCACCAAGTAAAACAGTACCTCTTGAAATAGAACCAACTGGAAATGTTATATTCGGTAAAGCAATAAAGAATATTACATCAAGTGTTCAAAAAGTTACAATATATGGTAATTCAAAAGTTCTTGATAATACAAATAGTATAAAAGTTAAAATAGATGTTAACAATTTAAAATCTAATAAAGATTATACAGTTACAATAAAGAAACCAGCCGGAATTAGAGAGATATCAGAAAAAGTAGTAACTGCTAAGGTAGAACTTGATGATGAAGTTACAACAGAATTGTCTGGTGTAAAACTTGGAGTTGTAAACTTAGGATCTAATTATACAGCACAAGCAACAAGCGAAAATGCGACAGAAGTAACAGTTATATTAAAAGGTGTTGAATCAATAATTAAAAATATAACTCCGTCTGATGTAGAAGCATATGTAGACCTTGAAGGACTTGGTGCTGGGGATCATGAAGTTGAAATAAAAGTTAAAGGAACTGATCCAAAAGTTAAATATTCATCAAAAGTAACTAAAACTATAATAAAAATCGCTGAAAAATAGCGATTTTTTTCTTTTATTTATTGACTTTATAAACAAAGTCTAGTACAATTTTAATTGGTACATTTATAAAAACCCCACATATAGATTGACTGTGGGAGGTTGATCTATGAGAGAAAGGGAAGAAATTTATGAAAACATTTATGGCAAAACCAGCCGAAATCAAACGTGATTGGTATGTTATTGATGCAACAGGTATCAGTTTAGGTAGAGTTGCAACAAAAGCTGCTAATGTATTACGTGGAAAACACAAAGCAATATATACACCTAATGTTGATTGTGGAGATTATGTAATAGTAATCAATGCTGATAAGGTTAAACTTACAGGAAATAAACTTGATCAAAAAATGTATTATAATCACAGTGGATACACTGGTGGATTAAGAGAAAGAACAGCTAAAGTAATGCTTGAACAATATCCTGAAGAAATGATGGAAAGAGCTATTAAGGGAATGCTTCCTCATAATAGACTTGGTCGTAAAATGGGTAAAAAATTATTTGTTTATAGAGGAAACGAACATAAACATATTGCTCAACAACCAAAAGAAATGAAAGTAGACTAAGGAGGAAAATTATGGCAAATAAAATTTATTATGGTACAGGTCATCGTAAATCTTCAATAGCAAAGGTTAGAATGACATCTGGCAAAGGAAATATCACTATTAATGGTAGAGATGTTAATGAATATTTACCATTTCCAACATTAGTTATGGATTTAAAACAACCACTAGAAGCAACTAATACATTAGATAAATTTGATATCAATGTAGAAGTAAAAGGTGGAGGATTCTCAGGACAAACTGGAGCAATCCGTTTAGGAATTACAAGAGCATTATTAGAATATGATAAAAATACAGATCCATCAAGCGAAACTTCATTTAGAAGAATATTAAAAGCTAAAGGATTTATTACAAGAGATTCAAGAATTAAAGAACGTAAGAAACCAGGTCTTAAGAAAGCACGTAAGGCACCACAATTCAGTAAACGTTAATATTGCAAAAAAAGAGCACATTTATATGTGTTCTTTTTTATTATATTTCAATATAATAACTAAAATATTACTCTGTCAATTTATCTTTAGTAATATAACCAATAACAACTCCATTAGATACAAAGTATAATTTGTCATTAAAAGAAAGATTATGACCAATAAGATAATTTTTACATTCAGAAATTATAGTATTTTCTTTCTTTCTTCTTGTATTAATGTCACTTGCAAATTCATACTTATTATCTAAAAATAAATAAATATAATTTTTATTTAAAACTCTAAATCCATTAAACATATTATCACCATTAATATGTTGTTGATAACTTTAAATTTTATACATTAATATTCGAAATATCTATTTTTTCCTTTATCATTACATTCTTTTCCACTGGTTAAAGATAAATTTAAGAATACGTCATTTAATATTTTTATATCTTTATTTTCAAATAAAACCTCATTAACTTTATTAATCATATAAACTGCATTATCCACAGCATTATTATATAAATCAATAAATGATTCAGTATAAACTTCATTATTATATCTTGGATGACACCATTCGTTATTACATAAATTTAAGTAATAATCATTTTTATTTAGTTCATAAGAATAGGTAATAGGATAAAAATCTTTAATACTTCTTGGATGAAGTTTATCAATAAATCTATATAATTTATTCCTTATTCCATGAGGATCATATCTTAAAAAATGATATGAGTGTTTCATGAAAAATAAACCTTGTTTATAATATGTGGATAACTTTTTAAAACCATATGTTTTATCAAAAGTATAATCAATTACTGTGGATAAATCCTTAGAAATTTTATTGTTATTAAAACAAAATTTGTGTATTTTAAATTTATTAGGTTTTATATTTTCATGATAGTTAATCATATATGCATCAATATAACTTTCAATATCACTATGCTTTGAATTATATTTATATGTATCTTTTTTCTTTTTATTAAATATACCTGCTTTATGTATTACATAAGGATGAACTTTTGTATCAAGTGCATAATGCATTATATAACCATATAAAAAAGTAAGTACATCATTATTTTTTTCTAAATTATTTTCTTTTATATAAGACACCATATTTATAAAAAAATCTCTAGTATTATGTTTATGAACATAGTTACCTATTTTTTTAACTTTTTTAAAGTTTTTATAATTAATAGAAAAGAATAATATATCTGGTCCTTGTGAATAAGTTTTTAAGTTTTCTTTATAATTTTTTAGTCTTTCCTTTAATTTATTATCAAACTTATTATATACATCTAATGCAAAATATGCATGAGTTATTGTTCCTGCCATACTATCACCATAAATATTATAACAAATTTTTATTATAATATTTAAAATTTTGTTAATTTATTGTATACTCTTATTAGAGTATATAAAATATATAAAGTCTTTTTGTAGTTAATATTAGGGGAGTAATTTTATGAAAAAAATTTTACCATTGTTATTCGCAATTTTGTTTTTAATTCCTAGTAAATGTTATGCTTTTACAACTGATTACAAAAATAATCAGTTTAGTTCAAAAGGTGGTGCATATATTGGTAGATCAACAGGGGATCCATTTATCATATATGATAATGGATATTATTATGTATATGCTACTGGATTATTAAATGGTAAAAGGACGAAAGATTTTAAAAAGTGGGAAAATACAAAAGATAAGACATCGTATGATTATAATAACAGAGAAAATTTTTGGGCACCAGAAGTATTTAAATATGGAGATTATTATTATAAAATATTTTCATCATTTAAAAAAAACAGTGGTGTTGCAACAATAGGACTTGCTTCATCTAAAAGTTTAAATAGTAGTTTTACTGTAAAAACTTATGATATTCTTGGATCTAAATTTTATAATTCAGTAATAGATGCTGATATTTTGATAGATGGTAATAATCAATACTTATATTTTGCAGAAGATCAAATTAAGAAAAATGGTACTCCGACAAGTAGTATATATGGTATACAAATAAAGCTATCTAATGGTAATTGTTCAGTTGTTGGAGATGCACATTTTTTAAAAGCACCAGATACAGATTATGAAAAAAAATCATTATATACTATTGGTGGTATATGGAATGAAGGACCATCAGTTATAAAACATAATTCAAAATATTATTTAATGTATTCTTCAAACTTTTGGGCAAGTGCTGATTATAATGTATCATATGTTGTAAGTGATTCTCCTTTGGGACCTTATTATAGACCATCAGGTTCTAATGTTTTGTTAGAATCTGTAGGAAGCGTTATTGGACCTGGACATAACAATGTTTTTAAGTCTCCTTCTGGTGAATTATATACTGTATATCATGTAAAAGATCCTTCATCAACAGAGAGCAGTTGGCAAAGATCACTTGCTTTTGATAGAATAGGCTTCGTAGGAGATAAATTGTTCGTAAATGGTCCAACATATGAAAGTAGTCAGTCACTTCCATCAGGTATTAGTAATTATGTTATGGTAAAACCATCTTCAAGTAATACTCCAAATTTATTTAATACCTTAAATAACTTTTCATCTCTAGGAGGTTCACAGAAAATAGCTGCAAATACTAAAATTAATATAGAGTTTAGTAGCTCAAAAAGAATAAAAGCAATATTTTTGTATCCGGATAGATTTATGAAAACATCAAGTGCTTATACTACAAAAATTATATTAAATGGAAAAAATTCTGAATCCAAAAGTTTTACATTACGTCCAAATTTTCGTTCGGGTATTGCTTTAACGGGTGATTATAACATAAAACAAATGTCAATATCATTCTCTAAAGATATATTCCTTTCTGAGATAATGTTTATTGCTGATACACCTAAAAGTATTTCAATTAATACTAAACCAACAAAGTTAACTTATGTTCAAAACTCACAAAATTTAAGTGTTGCTGGTGGGAAAATAAATGTAAATTACCATAACACACCAACACCAAGAGTCGTAAATATGACATCAAGTATGATAAGTGGATTTAATAATAAAAATTTGGGATTACAAACGCTAACTGTAACTTATGGTAATTTTAAAACTAAATATTCAGTTAATATAATAAAAAAGAAAGTTTCAAGTATAAAGGTAACAAAAGGTTTAACTAAAACAACATATATTCAAAATTATAACAACTTATCATTAACTGGTGGAGTTGTAACAGTAACATATAATGATAAAACAACTAAAAATATTCCTATGTCATCATGTACAGTAACAGGATTTGATAATAAAACTCTTGGAACCAAAACTTTAAAAATAAGTTATGAAGGCGTTACTACAACATATAATGTAACTATAGTTAAAAAGTCAAAAATTGGAATAGAAATAAAAGAACCATCAAAATACTATTATATAAAAAATGAACAAAATTTAAATGTGTCAGATGGTAGAATATTTATTAAATATAATGATGGAACAAAATCAAATGAAATTAAAATGACATCAAGTATGGTAAGCGGATTTGATAATAATGGAATTGGTCAAGAATGTTTAAAGGTTAAATATGATGGCTTTAATTCAGAATTTTTTGTTGAGATAATAGAAATGGTGACAAGTGATAAATATACAATAAATCATAAAAAGGGATATATATATACTAAACTTGATACTAAAAGTAGTACAATATTGTCTAATTTAAAGATGGTAGGAACAAATTTTTCAAAGACAATAAACAATGGTCAAGTCATTATAAAAAATAGTGGATTAACTAAAAACTATAAGATATTAAATATTACACAAACAGATTATAATTTAACTAAAGAATATATATATACAAGAATGTCTGATTTTGAAATTTCAAAAATTAAAACTAATTGTACATTATCGAACGTAAATAATGTTCTTAGAATAGGTTATGATGGAGATGTATTTGAGAGTTTTAAATTATTAAAAATAAAAAGTACAAATCAAAATTGTAGTCTTCACCCAGGTTTTGTATATAATATAGGTAATTTTGATATTAATCAAATAAATTACACCAGAGATTCTAAATTTTCAATAAGAAAAAATAATGATAAGTTAGAAGTAATTTATAATAATAATATAATAGATAGTTATTATATTATACAAATGAATTTTGGAAATTTGAAAGTAAAAGATAATGTAATTATATTGGATAATCCAATGCCATATGATAATTTTATTAAAAATATTAGAATTGATGGAGCTCTTGTTAATGTCTGCAAAGATTATAATTGCAGTACTAAAGTAACAAGCGGAAATGTAACAAAAGGAATGATCTTACAAATCACAAAAAGTTATCCAAGTGCGTTTTCTGAAAAAAATTATTTAATAACAGATGAATACGTAAATGTGGATGACTTGGAAATCGACAAAAATGGGTTTATAAGTAAATTTAGTCAAGGCACGAAGTATCAAGAAATATTAAATAACATAAAGACAAATGGAAATATAAAATTTGAAGATAGTAACGGAAGGTCATTACAGAGTAATTATATAATAAGAACAGGAAGTAAAGTAGTAATAAGAACAGGAACAGAAACAAAAGAATATACAATAGTTGTATATGGAGATGTAAATGGCGATGGAATAATAACAATGTCAGATTTAGTAAAAAGTTCAAATTATTTATTAAATCAAACAATAATAAATGAGGATTGTTATAAAAAAGCCATTGATGTAACAAAAGATGGAAATGTACAAATGAGTGATATTGTGAAACTTTCTAATATATTAATAGGCAGTAATTAAAAAACTTGAAAAAATTCTGTTAAAAATTTATTTTCTTAGATTGTAAACAAAACCCTAGATTTTTTCTAGAGGTTTTCTTTTGCACTAAATATTTAATTATTTGATAATATATGATACAATTGCATTAAAGTAGGAGAGTTGTATATGAATAGAAGAAGGGCAATATCATTAATAGTAATTTTAAGTTTAATACTATCAGGAATATTATTTATTAATTATAATATGACAAAACCAACAAAATTGAATAAGATAATTGCAAATAAATATGGAGCACCTGCAAATAGTGCCTTTGATGATCAAAATTTTTATAATTGTATAGTTAATGAGTATAATTCATCATCTTCTAAGAAAATATCATATACAACAAATATGAGTGATTCTCAGTTAAAAAGTATTAAAAATTTGTATTGTTATTTTAAAAATATAAAATCAGCAAAAGGAATAGAAAAATTAACTAATTTAACACTTTTAGATGTGAGGGATAATCAATTAACAAATATAGATGTAAGTAAGAATATAAATTTAGATGAATTACATGTATCATGGAATCAATTAACGGATATAGATGTGAGTAAGAATGTGAAATTAACAGATTTAGATGTGCTGGATAATAAATTAACAAATATAGATGTAAGTAAGAATGTGAATTTAGAAAAATTAGATGTGACATCGAATCAATTAACAAATTTGGATATAAGTAAAAATGTAAATTTAAGTGATTTATATGTGAGGGATAATAAATTAACAAATTTGGATATAAGTAAAAATACATATTTGCGTAATTTATATGTGGGACAAAATCAATTAACAAGTTTGGATGTGAGTAATAAGGCATATTTAGAAATTTTAGATATTAGGAATAATCAATTAACAGATTTAGATATTCACAAGAGTTTAAATTTAAACTTTTTAAATGCAAGTATTAATCAATTAACAAATATAGATGTAAGTGAGAATGTAAATTTGACAAGTTTAACTTTGTTTGATAATCAATTAACAAATATAGATGTAAGTAAGAATGTGAAATTAGAAAAATTAGATGTGTCATGGAATCAATTAACAAATATAGATGTAAGTGAGAATGTAAATTTAGATGATTTTGATGTGGGACATAATCAATTAACAAATATAGAAGTAAGTAAAAATACAAATTTGATAAGTTTAACTTTGCTAGATAATCAATTAACCAATGTAGACGTAAGTAAGAATGTGAATTTAACATATTTAGGTGTGTCATGGAATCAATTAACAAATATAGATGTGAGTAAGAATGTAAATTTAGAAAATTTAAATGTATTCAAAAATCAATTAACAAATATAGATGTAAGTAAGAATATAAATTTAGATGATTTAGATGTGTATGATAATCAATTAACAAACATAGACTTAAGTAAGAATGTAAACTTAATAAATTTAGATGTTAGTAATAATGAATTAACGAACTTAGATTTAAGTTATAATAGTAAATTAGAGTCAATAGATGTGGGAGATAATCAATTAACAAATTTGGTACTTAAAAATATAAAAAAATTATCACCAACAACTTTAACTAATAATGTTAATCAAAGTCCAAATTTAAAAAATTTAACATTGGGAAACAATGATAAATTAACAAATGTATCAATAAGCAATAGTAATTTAGAAAATATTGATTTAGGAGAACAACAAAATCTTAAAACAGTAATAGTAAATAAAAATCCAAAATTATCAAAAATAGGAATTGGAAATGCTAAAAGTATAACAAGGTTAATATTAAATAATAATGCGCTTATAAAAGAAGGATTAACTGGACTTAATAAATTGTCAAATTTATATGAATTAAATTTGAATAATAATAACATAAAAACAATAAATATAACAGGATTAACAAATCTTATAACATTTGAAATAAGTAATCAAAGAGATAATGATGGAAATAAAATGTTAACAAGTGTAGTATTACCAAATGATAATGCTGTGGAAAAAAAGAATAAATTAGAAAATTTAAATGTATCAAATAATAATTTACCAAAAATAAATTTAAGCAAGAGTACAAGTTTAAAAAAAGTAAGTCTTGGTGATAATCCATATAATTTAGGAATGTTGACAACAGTAGTAGAGAACAGTATTAATGTTTCAACATTTATTGATACAGATGTTATAAAATTGAATAATAATATGACAAAGAAATTTAAGGCAGCATACGTAAATGATGTTTTGCAAAATGTTGATGCAAACAATAATATAACTATACCAAAAGTAGGGACATATAATTATAAAATAGAAGTTATTGTATCTTTAAATGGAGAGGAAGAAACAATAACTGGAACATATACAATAAATGCAAAAGATATAACTTTATTAAGTGAAAAATATAAAGTAAATAATGAAAAAGGATATATATATACTAAACTTGATACAAATAGTAATACAATATTATCAAATTTAAAAGTAGATGGAGAAGAAGGAACAATAGAAATAAAAGATAATAAAGTACTTATTAAGAATAGTAATAAAGTAGTAAGAGAATATAAAATATTAAATATAACAAAGACAAATTATGATTTAAGTAAAGAATATATATATACAAAAATAATAGATTTTGATATATCAAAAATAACAACTAATTGTGAATTAACAAATATAAATAATACATTAGAAATAGGATATGATGGAGAAATATTTAATACATATAAGATAGTTAATATAAAAAGTGATTATAAAATATATGGTAAATGGATATATATAATAGGAGAATTTGATATAAATAAAATAGCTACAATAAATGCAACATTAACAGATAATAATGGAGTGTTAGAAGTAAAATATAATGATGAAGTAATAGATAGTTTAGCAGAATTAAAAATAGACTTTGGATCTTTAAAAGTAAATAAAGACAAAATAGTACCAGGAGAAATAAAGGAATATACAGAGTTTATGAAAAATATAAAATCGGATAAATTAGAAGTAAAATTATATAAAGGTACTACATTAATAACAAAGGGTAATATAGAAGAAGGAATGACACTAAAAGTAATAAGTTCTGAGTATGGAGAAATAATGACATATACAATAACAAAAGAATATGTGGATTTAAGTAAATTAGAAATAGATGAAAAGAATTATATAAAAAAATATAATGTAGGAACAACATATGAAGAAATAAGAAAAGAAATAGATACAAGTGGAAGTGTAAAGTTTGTAGATAATAGTGGAAAAGAATTAGAAAATAGTGATATAATAAGAACAGGAAGTAAAGTAGTAATAGAGTTAAGTACAGAAACAAAAGAATATACAATAGTAGTATATGGAGATATAAATGGAGATGGAAAAATAACAATGTCAGATCTAGTAAAAAGTGCGAACTATTTAATAGATGAAACAATAATAAGTGAAGATTGTTATAAAGAAGCCATAGACGTAACAAAAGATGGAAATATAAGAATGAGTGACATTATAAAACTTTCTAATATATTAATAGGAGGAAATCAATGAAAAAGAAAATAAGTATAATAATTTTATCTATAGTAATAGGAGTAATAAGTATTATTGGTGTTATTTCTGCAAAGGCAAATGATAATGGTATAAGTATAACTATTAATTGTCCAAGTACTGCGACTGCGGGTGCTCAAATAAATTGTACAATTAATTCTTCATCAAACATTTCATTAGCGGGTGTATTTGCTAAATACAACTTTAGTACAGGTATTTTGTTTAATAATTTAACAACAGCTAATGGTTTTACTAATCCAAGTGGTTCTAATAGTACTGGATTTACAATTATGAATACTAATGGATTTAGTGGAAATGTTACTTTAGGAACTTTACAAGTAACTATTCCTAGTAATGCAACATCTAATCAAATTTACAAAATAGGTCTTACAAGTATAAATCCTTCAGATGTTAATTATAATGATTATTTCTTACAAGATGTAAGTTCTGATGTTAGAATAATATCTAATAATGACAAATTATCATCACTATCTATAACTGGAGGATCAATAAATTTCAATACAGATACATTAACTTATAGTACAACTATTGATAGTAGTAGTGCTACTATAAGTGCAACTGCAGCTGATTCTAATGCAGTAGTAACAGGTACAGGAAATGTTTCATTAAATTATGGTAATAATACATTTAATATTACTGTAAGAAGTGAAGCAGGTACTACAAGAACATATACTATAAATGTAAATAGACCTGATAATAGAAGTACAAATAATAATTTATCATCTCTTTCAGTTGATATAGGTAATATATCATTTAATAAAAATACAACTTCTTATAAACTAACTACTAAAATTTCATCTGTAAATATAAGTGCAGCAGCCGCTGATTCAAAAGCAACAATTACAGGTGATGTTGGAAATAAGAGTTTAAGTATTGGAACAAATACTTTTAGGATAAATGTAGTTGCAGAAAATGGAAGCACTAAGACATATACAATAACAATTGTAAGACAAAGTGATGGAAGTAATCCTACAACACCAACAACACCTTCTGGTAATAAAAATAGTAATAATAATTTATCATCATTAATTGTTACTAATACAAATATTGTATTTGATAAAAATACAACAGTATATAATTTAACAACAGAAGCAAGTTCAACTTATATAAGTGCGGCTAGAGAAACGACAACTTCAATGATATCTGGTGATATAGGTAAGCATGACTTAAAAATTGGTAAAAATCAATTTATAATAAGAGTAACTGCGGAAAATGGTAATAAAAAAATATATACTATAAATATTACAAGAGAATCAGGTAAAAGTACAAATAACTATTTAAAATCAATAAATTTAAGTGACGGAAATATTGATTTCAAAAAAACTACTACAACATATAATATTAATGTAGATAATAATATTGGCAAAATAACTATAGACGCTAATTTAGATGACTCTAAATCAAGTTTTGAGAATGGTTTTGGCCCAAGAACAATTAATTTATCATTAGGAAATAATACAGTATACATAAAGGTTAAGAGTGAAAGTGGACAAGTAAGAACATATACTTTATATATTAATAGAAATGATGGTAGAAACAGTGATTCATCACTTAAAAATATAAAATTAAGTAGTGGAAAAATATCATTTGATAAAGATACATTAGAATATAAGGTAACAGTAGGATATAATGTAGATAAAATGAAAATTGAGGCTACTCCTAATTCAGCAAAATCAAAAGTTACTATAAATGGTAATGAAGATTTAAGTGTTGGAGATAATGTATTTAAAATAAAAGTAGAAGCAGAAAATGGTAAAGTTACAATTTATTCTATTAATGTTGTAAGAAAAGAACAAGGTGAAAAAATATCAGATAACAATAATATTAAATCAATAACTATTAAAAATCACAGTATTGATTTTAAGAGTAATGTATATAAATATACAGTAAAAGCAAATGAAAAAGAATTGGATTTAACAATTACTTTAGATGATGAAAATGCAACATATAAAATAACAGGTAATAATGATTTAAAAAATGGTAGTGAAATAAAAATAAAAGTAACAGCAGAAAATGGAGATGAGAAGACATATACACTCGTAATAAAAAAATCTCATTTTGGTTTAATTATAGGTATAATAAGTATTATTATAATAGCGTTAATAGGTTTAGGAACATGGTTATTCTTTAAAAATAAAAAGAAGCCAAGTACAGAGACTTTTGATGCAAATGATTTTAATCAGACCACTATTAATGATTTACCAAAAAGTTTATATGATATACCATCATCACAATCAGATGTAAATAATAATACAAGCAATTAAAAGAAGAATTTATTTTTTAAATTCTTCTTTTCTATTTAATTAATGGTTAATCTATGGTACAATCATATTAAAGTAGGAGCGTTTTATATGAGTAGAAAAAGGGCAATAACGTTAATAGTAATTTTAAGCTTTATATTATCAGGATTATTATTTATAAATTATAATATGACAAGACCAACAAAATTAAATAAGATAATAGCAAGTAAATCTGGTGCGCCAGCAGATAGTGCATTTGATGATCCAGAATTTTATGATTGTATACATATGCGTTATAATAATGAGTTTAGTTTTAATGACCCAATTCCTTATAATACAAAATTAAGCGATAAACAGTTAAGTACAATAACTGAACTTTCTTGTGACCATCACAACATAAAATCAATAAAAGGAATAAATAAATTAACAAATTTAACAAAATTAAATGTAAGTTATAATAGCTTAACAACACTAGATGTAAGTAAAAATACATCCTTAACAGAATTATATGCAGATAATAATAGCTTAACATCACTAGATGTAAGTAAAAATACATCCCTAACTAAATTATATATAAATAATAATGAATTAACAGAACTAGACGTAACCAAGAATATAGCTTTAACCAGTTTAGATGTAGGTAACCACGATCTTGAATATGCAAATGAAAATAAATTAACAGAACTAGATGTAAGCAACAATACAGCTTTAACTTATTTAGCTGCAAAAGATACTAAATTAACAACACTAGATGTAAGCAACAATAAAGCTCTAACTTATTTAGATGCATGTTCCAACAACATAACAACCTTAGATGTAAGCAACAATACAGCTTTAACCTATTTAAATATTTCCGGTAATAACTTAACAGAACTAGATGTAACCAAGAATACAGTTTTAACCAGTTTAGATGTAGGTAGTCACAAGCAAGAAAATGAAAATAAATTAACAGAACTAGATGTAAGCAATAATACAAAATTAACAGATTTAGATGTTTCCGCTAATAAATTAACAGAACTAGATGTAAGTAAAAATACAGCTTTAACAGACTTAAATGTGGTCGTTAACCGCTTAACAGAACTAGATGTAAGCAATAATACAAATTTAATTTATTTAAATGTAGGGTATAATAGCTTAACAACACTAGATGTAAGCAAAAATCTTGTTTTAACAGAATTAAATGCAGCTTGGAATGTATTAAGAACAATAGACGTAAGTAAGAATACAAATTTAACCGAATTAAACTTAGATACCTCTTTCCTAGATACAATAGATGTAAGCAATAATACAAATTTAACTTATTTAAATGTAGGGTATAATAGCTTAACAACACTAGATGTAAGTAAGAATACAAATTTAACTTATTTAAATGTAGATGAGAATAACTTGACAACGCTAAATGTAAGCAATACAAGATTAAGTAGTTTAAGGTTGAATGGGATATCAAACTTAACAAAATTGAATGCAAATAATAGTTCATTAGAATCAATAGAAGGGTTAAATACACTAACAAAATTAACAGAGTTAGATTTATCAAATAATAAAATATCATCATTAAATGTATCAAAATTAACAAATTTAAAGACATTAAAAATATCTAATTATAGTAAAGGATATGATGCAGTATTAAAGACTATTACATTACCATCAAAGAATGTAAAAACAGGAGAATATTTATTAGAAAAATTAAGTATAGGAAATAATCTTCTAACAGGTAAATTAAATTTAACGAATTATACAAAATTAACAAATTTATATGTATATGGAAGTAAAATAACTGAAATAGTATTACCAAAAACAGGGACATTAAAAACAATATCAACCGCAGGAAGTCAAATAAAAACATTAGATTTAAGTTATACACCAGGATTAACAACAATAACAATAGATTCAAAAGTATTAGAGACATTAAATTTGAGTAATATAACAGAATTAAATAAAGATTCATTAACAACAATAGTAAAAAGTGTACCAAATATAAAAAGTTTGTCATTAGGAAATAATAAGAGTTTAACAGGTATATCATTGTTGAATTATGAACAAAATAGTCAATTAGAAAGAATAGTAGTGCATACAAGTAGTAAAGATGAAAATGATAATTTAACATGGATAACAATAAATAATTATCCAAAATTAAAAACAATGACATTAGGAAACCTAAGAAAACTAAAAGGATTAGGTTTATCAAATAATGCATTAACATTAATATCAAATTTAAATACAAAAGGTTATTTGCCAAGTATAACAAATATAAACTTAAATAAAAATAGTTTTAAAAGTTTAGATGTATCAAATTTAACAAGTTTACAAACATTAAAAGTAAATCAACAAAGAGATGAAAATAAAAATAAATGTTTTAGTAGTATAACATTACCAAAAAGTAATAATTTATATCAACTAGAAGCATCAGATAACAAATTAGAAACAATAGATTTGAGTGGATTATCAGGATTAAAGCAAATAGATTTGAGTTTTAATACATATAATTTAGGAACAAAGATAGTAAAATCTGGTGAAAGTTTTGATATAACAAAAGCACTCGATAGTATAAAAGTAAATACAAACTCAATTATAAAGAAAGAATATAACTGTGCATATTTAAATGATGAATTAGTAGATAATCCAAAAAAAATAACACTAACAGAACCAGGGACATATAAATATGAAGTAAATTTTGATATATATGGAGAAACAGGAGGAGGAGTTTCAGGAATATATACAGTAAAAGTAAGTGATATAGATTTAGATATAAAAACAGATTATAAAATAAGTGATGAGAATAAGTATATATATACAGGATTAGAAACAGATACAAATAAAATAATAAATAAAATAACATTGAGTGATGGATATGAAAAAGAAATAAAAGATAATAAATTAATAATAAAGAAGAATAACAGTAAAGTAAGAGAATATACAATAATAAATATAATAGAAAGTCCATCAAATGAAAAAAATTATAATAAATATTTATCAAAGGATTATATATATACAAAGATATCAGAATTTAATAAAGATAATGTAAGAACAAATATAGAAAATCAAGAAGGAATAACAAAGGAAGTAGTAAATACAGGAAATGTATATGAATTTACAATAAGTTATAAAGGAGAAGAATTAAAAACATATAAGATATTAACAATAATAAATAATAAAAAAGAAAAATATGAGATAGGGAAATATTTATATGTAACAGGAGAATATAATGAAGGAGAAATAGAAGTAACGAATGGAACAGTAGAAGAAGAAAAAAATAATTTAAAAATAATATATAATGATGAAGAAGTAGATAATATACCAGAGTTAAAAATAAATTTTGGAGAGTTAAGTGTTTCAAAAGATAAAATAGTGTTAAAAGAAGGAATAACATATGAAGAATTTATGAAAAATATAACATTAATAAATTTAACAGCAAAACTATATAAAGGAGAAACATTAGTAACAAGTGGAAATATAGAAGAAGGAATGATATTAAAAGTAAGTAATCAAGAAGGAGAAATAAAAAAATATACAATAACTGATGAATTTATAAATGTTGATGAATTGGAAATAGATGAACATGGATTTGTAAGTAAATATGATTCAGGAAAAACATATCAAAAAATACAGGATGACATAGGCACAAGTGGAAGTGTAAGCTTTGTAGATGCGGAAGGAAATGAACTACAAAATAGTGATATAATAAGAACAGGAAGTAAAGTAATAATAAGTACAGGAGACGAGAGCCAAGAATATACAATAGTAGTATATGGAGATATAAATGGAGATGGAAAAATAACAATGTCAGATCTAGTAAAAAGTGCGAACTATTTAATAGATGAAACAATAATAAGTGAAGATTGTTATAAAGAAGCCATAGATGTAACAAAAGATGGAAATGTACGAATGAGTGACATTATAAAACTTTCTAATATATTAATAGGCAGTAATTAAAAAAGAATTTAAAAAAATAAATTCTTTTTTTATATAAATCATTTAAAAAAATACTAATTTCTGATAAAATAGAATAAGTGATTAATAGTTAAGGATGTGTTTTAAATGGGAAAGATTATATCATTAGTAAATCAAAAGGGTGGCGTAGGTAAAACAACAACAAGTATAAATTTAGCAGCATCTTTAGGTATATTAGGTAAAAAGACTTTATTAGTTGATTTAGATCCACAAGGTAATGCAACAACTGGTGTTGGTATTGAAAAAGGAGATTTAAAGGTAAGTCTTTATGATGCATTAATTGATGCGGTTGAACCTAGTAAATCCGTTAAGAAAACTAAGTTTAAAAATCTTGATTTAATTCCATCTTCGATGAAACTAGCTGGTATCGAAATAGAATTTGTTGATAAACAGCATTCTGATCCAACATTTTCAAAAGGATCACAATTAAAAAGAGTATTATATGAAGTAAGAGATAATTATGATTATATATTAATTGATTGTCCACCATCACTTGGTGTACTAACAGTTAATGCCTTGACAGCATCAGATTCAGTATTAATTCCAGTACAATGCGAATATTTTGCACTAGAAGGAATAATGCAACTTTTAAATACTATAACTCAAGCAAGAAAAAATTTAAATCCAAAATTAGAAATAGAGGGTGTTGTTTTAACAATGCTTGATTCAAGAACAAATTTAGGACTTGAAGTTGTTGAAAATGTAAGAGGATTCTTTAGAGAAAGAGTTTATGATACAATAATACCAAGACTTATAAGATTAACAGAGGCACCAAGTCATGGTAAACCAATCGCAAATTATGATCCTACAAGTAGAGGAACAGAAGCATATATAAATTTGGCAAAGGAGGTTATTGCTAGAAATGAATGATAAGAGAAAAGCTTTAGGAAGAGGTTTAGAACAATTATTTAATGATGAAGGTTTAAACTTTGATACAATAGAAAATTCAATTATAGAAGAAGCAAAAACAAATGATCAAATAGTAGAAATAGATTTAAGTGAGTTAAGAGCAAATCCATATCAACCTAGAAAAAACTTTGATGAAGAAGCACTAAATGAACTGGCATCATCAATCAAAGAACATGGTGTATTTCAACCTATTATCGTAAAAAAGAGTATAAAAGGCTATGAAATAATAGCAGGTGAAAGAAGATTTAGAGCATCTAAATTAGCAGGAATGCAAACTATACCTGCGATAGTTAAAGATTTTTCAGATGAAGAAATGATGCAGATTGCATTACTTGAAAACTTACAAAGAGAAAATTTAACTTCAATAGAAGAAGCAAAAGCATATAAATCAATAATAGAATCTATGAATATTACTCAAGATGAACTTGCTAAAAAGGTTGGAAAAAGTAGAAGTCATGTAACAAATATACTTGGTTTATTAAAACTACCAGCTTCAGTACAAGATATGGTTTTATATAATAAATTATCAATGGGACATGCTAGAGTACTTAGTAAATTAGATGATCCAAAAACTATAGAAGATTTAGCACAAAGAGTAATTACTGAAGACTTAAGTGTTAGAAAACTTGAAAGTTTAGTATACGATAATGAAGAAAAAGAAGTAAAGACTAAAAAAAGTTCAAACAATGAATACAAATATATGGAAGACTTCTTAAAAGAAAAACTTGGAACAAATGTAAAAATAAATAATAATAAAATATCAATTAAATTTTCAAATGTACAAGATTTAAATAGAATTTTAGAAATAATGAATATTGATATTAATGAATAATAGGAGGCAAATATGACTATATTTGGAATAGAAATATCTGATAAGATATATTTACCTATTTTTATTGTATTAGGTGCCTATGTACTTGATATGATTATTAACAAAATATTAAGTTTAAGAATAGTTATTAATAAAAATTTAACTAAACATGAACAAAGAAGCAGAGAAACAGTACTTATGATGTGTAAAAACATTATTAAAGTATTAATTGCAATTGTTGCAATATTGTATATACTTCAGGTATATGGTGTAAATACTAGTGCGTTAGTTGCAGGAGTAGGGGCATTCAGTTTAGTTATTGGTCTTGCTTTTCAAGATGTATTAAAAGACTTACTTGTAGGAGCAACTATAATACTTGAAAGTCAATTTGCAATAGGTGAAATAGTTGAAATAAATGGTTTTAAAGGTGAAGTTATATCACTAACTCTTAAAACAACTAGATTAAAGTCGTATAAAGGTGAAGTAAAAATAATTGCTAATAGAAATATTGGTGAAATAACTAACTATAGTTTAGATAATGTTCTTGTTAGAGTAATTGCATCTGTTTCATATGAATCAGATAATAAAAAGGTAGAAAAAGTATTAAATGAACTAATAGAAAAATTAAATACAAGCATACCTGAACTTAAAAGTAAGATAACTATTGAAGGAATCGATTCATTATCTGATTCATCAGTAGATTATTTACTTACAGCAAAATCATCTGTTAAAAATGAATTTGTAGTAAAGAGAAAATTATTAAAAGAAATAAAAAATGCATTTGATCAAAATGGTATTGAAATACCATATCCACAAGTAGAGGTACACAATGAAAAATGAGTATAATGTAGGAACAAAAGTAATAATGAAAAAAGGTCATCCTTGTGGAACTAACCTTTGGGAAATCACTAGAGTTGGCGTTGATATAAAATTAAAATGTATAAATTGTGGAAGAATGATAATGATGCCTAGATATGAATTTAATAAAAAGATTAAAAAAATAGTGGAGGATTAGTATGGATAAAGAAAATAAAAAAGGTGAGTTACATCCAGTTTGGTTTTTTGTTATATTATCTGTTATAACAATAGTACTAAGTGCAATTTTATCTTTCTTTGGTTTTCAAGGAACTCAAACTGATGTGTCACTTGGTTCATCATCAACATCCCTTTTAACTGTAGAATCATTACTTAGTGGTAGTGGTATAAAATTTATAGTATCAGAAAGTATAAATAACTTTCTTAAATTTACACCTCTTGGAACAATAATTATTGGTCTTGCTGGTGTGGGATTAATGATAAAAACAGGATTATTAAAATCAATATGTAAAAGATTAAATAAAATAATACCAAGAAAAACAATGTTTTTTATATTTTCATTATTATGTATAATAATGGGATTCAGTGTTGATTTTTCATTTGTAATAATGATACCTGTCGCAGCAATATTATTTACAGAATATAAAAGAAGCCAAGTAGTTGGTATGACAATGGCATTTGCGAGTGTTGCAGCAGGAGCAAATATAAATATATTTTTAACATCTATAGATTATAGTTTGATAGAACTTGCTAAATCATCAGTAAATTTAGTAGATTCAAACTATTCATATGGATATGCTGGTAACTTATTCTTTGTAGTAATATCAAGCTTATTACTTGCATTAGTTATATCTATAATAACTGAAATAATTGCAAGAAAAAAACCAGTTAGAATTGGAACAGAAGAACTTGAAATAAGTGAAAAACTAGATAAAATTGGATTTAAAAAATCATTATTCGCATTTGTAATTATGTGTGTTTTACTTGCATATGCAATCATTCCAGGACTTCCTTTATCAGGATTCTTACTTGATTCATCACAAAATATGTATATTAATAAATTATTTGGTGCTAATTCACCATTTGTAAAAGGATTTTTATATATTGCATCGCTAATATTCATAATATGTGCATTTATATATGGTACTGCTACTAAACAAATTAAAAATGGAAAAGATATGATAAAACATATACAAAGCAGTTTAAATGGACTTGGTGAAATGTTATTACTTATATTTGTTGCATCACAGTTTATTGCATTATTAAAATATACTAATATTGGTAATGTTGTTACAGTTAATTTATTTAATTTAGTAGCAGATATAAAACCATCATTTATAATTTTATTATTATTATCATTTGTAGTAATAGCAATTTCTAATATATTTGTTCCATCATTATCAACAAAATGGACATTATTTGTTCCAAAGATGATGCCACTATTTATGAAATCAAATATAACACCAGAATTTACTGGAGCGATGTTCCGTTTAGCGTCATCAGTAACAAATATAATTTCTCCAATATTTTCTTACTTTGTTGTATATTTAGGATTTATTGGTTTATATAGTAAAAATGATTTTACAATAAGAAAATGTTATAAAATGTTAATGCCATATTTTATCGCAATATTGATTTTATGGTTATTTATAGTATTTGGTTGGTATGTATTAAAGGCACCTATTGGTCCAAATGTATTCCCAACAATATAAAATATTTAAGAATTTACTTAAATATTTTTTTTATATATGTTATACTATTAAGGAAGAAAGAGGTAATAGTATGAGTTTAAAGGCAGGAATAGTAGGTCTTCCAAATGTAGGAAAGTCTACATTATTTAATGCAATTACAAAGAAAAATATATTAGCAGCAAATTATCCATTTGCAACAATTGATCCAAATGTTGGTGTCGTTGTTGTTCCAGATAAAAGACTAGAAGTATTAGAAGAAATGGTTACACCAGAAAACGTTGTACCAACTTCATTTGAATTTACTGATATTGCAGGTTTAGTTAAAGGTGCATCAAAAGGTGAAGGGTTAGGTAATAAATTTTTATCACATATAAGAGAAGTAGATGCTATATGTGAAGTAGTAAGATGCTTTGACGATGCAAATATTACTCATGTTGAAGGCAGTACTGATCCAATAAGAGATATTGATATAATAAATCTAGAATTGATATTTGCAGATTTAGAAGTAATTAATTCAAGAATTGGTAGAATAGAAAAAAAAGCTATATCAACAAAAGATAAAGATGCATTATTTGAACTTGAATTAATGAAAAAAATAAAAGATGCTTTAGAAAAAGATATACCGGCAAGAAGACTAGAATATACTGAAGATGAAGAAAAAGTTATAAAATCATTTAATTTATTAACTAAAAAACCAGTAATATATGTTGCTAACGTACTTGAAAATGAAATAAATGAAGAAAACGATTATGTAAAAAAAGTAAGAGAATATGCTTCAAAAGAAGGATCAGAAGTAATTACATTATGCGCTAAAATGGAAAGTGAACTTAGTGAACTTAATTATGAAGATAAATTATTATTCTTAGAAGAACTTGGAATAAAAGAAAGTGGTCTTGATAAACTTATAAGAGCTGCATATTCATTATTAGGTCTTGCTACATTCTTTACTGCTGGGCCTAAAGAAGTAAAAGCGTGGACATTTAAAAAAGGTATGAAAGCACCGGCATGTGCAGGTGTAATTCACAGTGATTTTGAAAGAGGATTTATAAAAGCAGAAGTTATATCATTTGAAGATTATAAAACATATGGTGGAGAAAAAGGTGCAAAAGAAAATGGTAAATTAAGACTTGAAGGAAAAGAGTATGTAATGCAAGATGGAGATATTTGCGTATTTAGATTTAATGTATAGTAAAAGGAGAGTTTAAAACTCTCCCTTTATTTTTACATAATACCAAACACCACCAGCAATAATTAATAACCCAAATACTGATGCATATATATATGGGTTACTTCTTTTTATTTCGTCAACTTTAGTATCAGAATATGTTGGTATATCCATTCCATCATAACTATCATTAGGATACTTTTTTTCTTCATCCGTTTGCATAAAAGAAAGAACTATGCTAATGATAACTGGAATTAATAACAATAAAATTGTATATTTAATTACTTTTTGTTTCATTTATATCAATCCTAACTAACTAAAAGTATATCATTATACTTTATTTTATGCAATATATTAAGGAAAAAAGCATTTACTTTTTAAAATTTCTTTGTTATAATACTTTTGCGAGTAATTATTTACTCTCTGCCTATATTTTATAGGCCATTAGTCCAAAGGGAGGTGTAAGAAATGAAATATGAAATTTTATTCATTGTTAGACCAGATTTAGAAGAAAGCGCAATTAAAGGTGTTTTCAAAAAATTCGAAACAGCATTAGCTGATAATGGAGCAAAGGTATTAAGCTCTAAAGAATTAGGTCAAAAAGAATTAGCTTATGAAATAAACAAACATAAAACTGGATATTATTTCTTAATTAATGTTGAGTCAGATGCTGAAGCAATTAAAGAATTTGACAGATTAGCAACAATTAGTGAAGAATTAATTCGTCATATTATTGTAAAATTAGATAAATAATCAGGAAGTAGGTGCTTTATGAATAAAGTAGTATTAATAGGAAGATTAACAAGGGATCCAGAACTTAGATATACAAGTTCAAATATTCCAAGTGCAAGATTTTCGTTAGCTGTAGATAGACCATTTACAAGTCAAAGTGGTGAAAGAGAAACAGATTTTATTAACATAGTTGTTTGGAGAAAACAAGCAGAAAATGTTAAAAAATATATTACAAAAGGAAGCTTAGTTGCAGTTGAAGGAAGAATTCAAACTGGTAGTTATGAAAAAGATGGTCAAAGAGTATATACAACAGATGTAGTTGCTGATAATGTTCAATTCTTAGAAACAAAAGCACAATCACAAAATAGACCTGTTGAAGACTCTGTAACACCAGCAGATTTTGCAAACAATAGTGTAAAACCTACTGACATGAATGAAGAAGTATTTGCTGATTTTGGTGATTCAATCGAAATTAGTGACGACGATATAGCATTTTAATAAAAGAAAAGGAGGTATAAGCCTTGGCTGAATTTAGAAGAAAAAGAAGAAAAGTATGTCAATTATGCGCTGGTAAAGAATTAGATTACAAAAACGCAGATGACTTACGTAAATATATTAATGAAAAAGGTAAAATTTTACCAAGAAGAGTTACTGGAACATGTGCTAAACACCAAAGAATAGTAGCAACTCAAATTAAAAGAGCAAGAATGATGGCAATTTTACCATTTACTAAATAGTTTTGATTATTCAAGACTATTTTTTTATTACTATTTGTACTGACATAATGTTCAAAATGTTGTATAATATAATTACTTATGTGTTGTTTAGAAAGAAGGTTATATTTATGAAAGTTATATTTTTAAAAGATGTAAAGGGACAAGGAAAAAAAGATGAGGTTAAAGAAGTTAAAGATGGTTATGCAGAAAACTTTTTAATAAAGAATGGATATGCAATTAAATATAGCTCAAGAAGTAGTGAAATACTTGATAGACAATTAACAGATAGAAAAAATAAAGAAGATGAACTTATAAAAGAATGCGAAAAAATTAAAAAATCTTTAGAAAAGATGGAATTAGAATTTAAAGTAAAAACAGGTAAACAAGATAAAGTATTTGGATCTATTTCATCAAAACAAATTTCAGATGAATTATCTAAAAAAGGTTATAATGTTGATAAGAAAAAAATAGTTATTAATGAAAATATTAATACACTTGGTACATATGTTGTAACAATTAATTTACATGCAAAAGTAGTAGCAACTTTAAAAATCAAATTAATTAAGGAGTAAGAAAATGGATAAAAGAAATATGCCATATAGTTTAGAAGCAGAACAATCTGTTTTGGGTGCAGCTTTTATTTCAAAATATGCACTTCAAAAGATATGTGATGAACTAGAATCAGAAGATTTTTATCTTGATTCACATAGTAAGATTTTTGATGCTTTATCAGAACTAAATGCAGAAGGTAAGCCAATAGATATTACAATTGTAACAAATAAACTTGAAACAAATAAAACATTATCTAGTGTTGGTAATATTGAATACTTAGTTGAAATAATTAATTCAGTACCAAGTGCATCTAATGTTGATTATTATATTAATATTGTTCATGAAAAAGCAATTTTAAGAAGATTAATTAATGTTTCAAATGATATTGCAAATGAATCAATGATTGAAAATGGAAATGTTAATGATATATTAGAAAGCGCTGAAATGAAGATTTTAAATGTTGCTAAAACAAGAAAATCATCAGAGTTTCATAAGATTCAAGATGTAGTATTTAAAGCACAGGAAAACTTAGAAAAATTAAGTAACCAAAGAGGAGAAATAACAGGACTTCCAACAGGTTTTTATGAAATAGATAAATTAACAAGTGGGCTACATGAAAATGAATTTATTATAATTGCGGCCCGTCCTGCTATGGGTAAAACTGCATTTGCTTTAAATGTTGCGACAAATATTGCTAAAACAACAGATAAGGCAGTCGCATTATTTAACCTTGAAATGAATGCAGAACAATTAGTAAACCGTATGTTTGCATCAGTTTCGCAAATAGAAGGTTCTAAGCTTAGAACAGGAAAACTTGATAATAATGACTGGAGAAAATTAAGTGAAGGGATTAGTCAACTTGCTGATACTCATATATATATAGATGATACTCCAGGTATAACTATTGGTGAAATAAGAAGTAAATGTAGAAGACTTTCAACATCAAAAGAAGGTCTTGGAATAGTTATCATAGACTACCTACAACTTATTTCAGGTAGTAGTAAATATGCTGGAAATAGACAACAAGAAGTATCAGAAATATCAAGAAGTTTAAAAATGATGGCACTAGAACTTGGTGTACCAGTAATTGCGCTTGCACAGTTATCACGTGCTGTTGAAGGAAGAGATGATAAACGTCCAATAATGAGTGACTTAAGAGAATCAGGTTCTATAGAACAAGATGCCGATATAGTTGCATTCCTTTATAGAGATGATTATTATAATAAAGAAGCAAGAATGGATGGTAATATAAGTATTAGTGAATTTATTGTGGCTAAACACCGTAATGGTCCAACTGCTACAATAGAATTATTATTTAAGAAAAATACTAGTACTTTCTCAAATTATAGTAAAGAAGAAGAGTAGGAGGAAAGTGTGATGAGTAAATTTAAAAAAAGTTTACCCGTTGTTTTATCAATATTAATCGCACTAATTATTATTTTAATAACTGGTTTATCAAGTCCAAAAAAAGATAATATTGAAGAAGTATACAATGTTTATCTTGATGGAAAACTAGTTGGTGCAGTAAAATCTAAGGATTCTCTTGAAAAGTATATTGATGAAGAACAAAAAGAATTAAAAAAGGAATTTAATGTAAATAAAGTATATATTCCAAATGGAATTGATATAGAAAAGTGTGTTACACATAATGCAAAGATTTTATCAGAAAAACAAATATATGATAAGATAAAAGAAGAAAAGAACTTTACAATTAAAGGTTATGTTGTAAGCATTAAATCAGATGATGATAAAGAAATAAAAGTAAATGTACTTAAGAAAAATTTATTTGATAAAGCAGTTAATAAAGTTCTAAAAGCATTTGTTGATAGTAAAGATGTGGAAAACTATAAAAATAATACACAAAAGAAAATAGAAACAACAGGTAGTCTTATAGAAAATATTTATATTAGTGAAAAGATAACAATAACAGAAACATATTTATCCACAGATGAAGTAATATTTACTGATGTGGATACACTAACTAAATATTTATTATTTGGTTCACTTGATAAAGATGAAGAATATACTGTTAAGCCAGGTGATACAATTGAAACAGTAGCATTTAATAATAAACTTGGTGTAGAAGAATTTTTAATAGTTAATCCAGAATTTACAAGTAGTAATAATCTTTTAAGTGTAGGACAAAAGGTTAGTATTGCACTTATTGATCCAATATTTAGTATTGTTGTTGAAAAACATATTGTTGAAGATATGGATAAACCATTTAATACTGTGGAAAAAGAAGATTCAAGTATGTATACAGGACAAACTAAAGTTCAAACAGAAGGTGTTAATGGTACTCAGAGAGTTACAGAAAAAGTTAAGTATGTTAATGGTGAAGCACAACCTGCAGTTATAACAAATGTAACAACAATATCAGAACCTGTTGATAAAGTAGTATTAAAAGGTACAAAAAGTTATGGTTATGGTTATGGTTCTAGTTATACCGGCGGAGGAACTCCTGCGGTTACATCTGGTGTATGGGGATGGCCAACAATATCACCTTACATAATAACAAGTTATTATGGATATAGATGGGGACGTTTACATGCAGGTATAGATATATCTGGTTGTGGATTTGGTTCTCCAATATATTCAATAGGAGAAGGAACAGTTTCTGCAGTTACTAATACTTGTGCTGATAGAGGTTATTATGGTAGTAGATGTGGCGGTGGATATGGTAATGCTGTTAGAGTAAAATACTCTGGTGGTATGGAAGTTATATATTCACATATTATGGGAAGTAATATAAGAGTTTCAGTAGGTCAGCATGTTTCAAAAGGTCAAATAGTAGGATACATGGGTAATAGTGGTAGTTCTACAGGTACTCACTTACATTTTCAAGTCAATATGCCTAGTGGATCAGTAAACCCATTAACACTTTATAGATAATGAAAGTATGTGTATTATCATCTGGAAGCAAGGGTAATAGTACCCTTGTTATTACAGATAAAGTAAAAATATTAATTGACCTTGGAACAACTACTTCATATGTAGAAGCAGCATTAAATAATTTAAATGTAGATGTTAAAGAAATATCACATATTCTAATAACACACAGCCACGTAGATCATATAAAAGGATTAAAAGTATTTATAAAAAGATATAATCCAGTTATTTTAGTTACAGAAGATATGAAAAATGTTTTAGAAAAAGAACTTGGAAATTTTAGATATGAATATTATGAAGATAAAAAAGCTATAATTGGTGATTTAACAGTAAATGTAATTAAAACATCACATGATGCGGAAGAATCAATAGGATTTGTACTTACAAATAATAATTCATCAATGGTTTATATAACAGACACTGGATACATTAATCAAAAATATTTTAAAATCTTATCAAACAATAACTTATATGTACTTGAAAGTAATCATGATATAAAAATGCTTATGGATGGACCTTATCCATATTATTTACAACAAAGAGTAAGAGGAGATAAAGGACATTTATCAAATAAACAAGCAAGTGATTACTTATGTAAATTTATTGGTGATAATACTAGAAAAATCGTATTTGCGCATATTAGTGAACATAATAATTCATATGAAAAAGTAATTGAAACATTTAATGAAGAATTATCTAAAAATGATATGAAATTTGATGATGTATTAATTGCTAAACAAAATGAAGCAACGGAAGTTATAGAAGTATGATAAAAATAATAACTGTTGGAAAAATAAAAGAAAAATATTTAACAGATGCGATAAATGAATATTTAAAAAGACTTAGTAAATATACTAAAATAAATTTAATAGAAGTTCCTGATGAAAATTTTGATATAACTAAAACACTTGAAACAGAAAAGAAAAGTATATTAAAGTATGTAAGTGAAAAAGATTATATTATTACAATGGAAATAGAGGGAAAGGAACTTTCAAGTATAGAGTTTGCTAGAAAAATAGATGAAATTCAAATAAGTAATAGTAATATATGTTTTATAATAGGTGGATCATATGGTCTATCAAATGAAATAAAGAAGATGAGTAATTTTAAATTATCATTTTCAAAAATGACTTTTCCTCATCAATTATTTAGATTAATTCTTTTAGAACAAATTTATAGAGCATATAAAATAAATAATAATGAATCATATCATAAATAAAAGAAGTTACATTTGTGTAGCTTCTTTTCTCTTTAATATAAATATGTTATTAGCTATAATGTTATCCACAGTACAACATTTTATAACATTATTAACTTCTTTATTAATATCATTTATTATGTTTAAATGAATAGAATTTAAACTTCTATTATTTATAATATAATTAAGTATTGAAATGGTTTCTCTTAAGTACTTATCTATAAAAGCCTTGTTTGTATCATAAAGGCTAGACACATTATCAAGTCTATCACATAATTTAATAATTAATGCATCTTCACTCATACTTGTCATTTTCATAGATAAATATTTAGTTTTACCCATTTCTTTTTTTAATACATCATTATTTGTAAGTTCTTTTACTAGATTAGATATTAAATTTCCAAAATTACATATAAGTTCTTCATAAGTAGTATCTGTATCTTCTAAAGTGTCATGTAAATATGCTGATGAAACTAAATCATCAATATTTTCTGCATTATTTGCATATTTTTTTACTAAATTCGCAACATTTATAGGATGAGTAATATATTCAACAGGAGTATTATTTTTTCTCATTTGACATTTATGTTTTTCTCTAGCAAACTCTAAAGCCTTATTAGTAATTAATTCATTATTATTTATCATCTAAAACCACCTACAATATTATTATATACTATAAATTAATTACATCATATAGTTTTATTAAAGGTTTACACATTAATTAACAATTGTGAAATACCCATTTTTCTTGACAATATTAGAAAAATAGATATAATTAAATCTGCACTCAAAAAAAGGAAGAGAGGTATTTATATGAAAAATAATGAATACAGTCAATTTGAAACAAAGAAAAATAATGTGTTAAAGATGTTTAAAGAAGTTAATATAGATGAAATGATACTTGATTATTTAGAGTCATATGGTTATGATATAAAAAATAAAAATACTGTTTATATTGTAAAAATGATAAAAAAGGTATTATTTAATGAAATGATGTTTGGTAAAGGTTTCACAAATGGTATGCTTGAAACTAATCCATCATATTTATTTAATGTTTTTGGTAATAATTGTTCACCAGAAATCAAAAGTAGAATATATATTTTACTTAAAGAAAATAATATCAATGATGATTTAAATGTGTTTGTATTAAATGCATCTAGTTCTATAGAAAGTAGTATTAATAATAAAAAAGAAGAAAAGAAAAAAACACTTTCTCATAAAGCAAGTAAATGAAGAATTATTTCTTCATTTTTTTAATCTTATGATATAATTATAAAGGTGATAGTAATGCTTTTTAATAATGACTGGGATGATATCCTAAAAGATGAAATACATAAAGAATATTTTATGACAATTTTATATGAACTTAGAAAACTATATAAAACAAAGGATATTTTTCCACCACAAAAACAAATATTTAATGCTTTTCATCTTCCATATAAAGATGTAAAAGTAGTTATATTAGGACAAGATCCATATCATGGAGTAGGAGAAGCACATGGTTTTGCATTTTCAACATTATCAAGTAAACTTCCTCCATCGCTAAAGAACATATATAAAGAATTATATGATGATTTAGGTATAGAAAAAGACTATAATAATGGTGATTTAACTCCATGGGTAAAACAAGGTGTAATGCTTTTAAACACAGGTTTAACTGTGGAAAAGGATAAACCTAATTCACATAAAAATTTAGGATGGCATGAATTTACAGATGTTGTAATACAAAAATTAAATGAAAAAAATGAACCAGTTGTGTTCATATTATGGGGTAATAATGCAAGAGAAAAAAAGAAATTTATTACAAATCCAAAACATTTAATAATAGAATCTGCTCATCCATCCCCATTTTCTGCATATAATGGATTTTTTGGTTCAAAACCATTTTCAAGAACTAATGAATTTTTAAAGAAAAATAATATGGAAGAAATAAAATGGTAAAATAAAATGCAAGAACATATCTTGCATCTTTTTATAGTTTAAAATCTTTTATATCATCATCATTCATATCTTTGCCATCAAAGAATGTTTTTTCTTTATATTTAAGTATTTTTCCCATTATATTATAAGGAAACTTTCTAATTAGTTTATTATAAAATACAATAGTTTCATTATAGAATTTTTTAAAAGCTCTAAGTGATTCATCAATATCTTCAATATCATAAGTTAATTTAATAACATCTTCATCAGTTTCAAGTTCAGTATATTGACTTTTAACAAAGTTAATTTTATTAAGTGCTTCAACTAATTTTCTATCAATTTCAAAACTACTTATCTTTTTATCTTTTAACTTAGAAATATCATCAACTAATACTTTCTTAGTTTTTATTTTTTCCTTTATAATATTGTTTAATTTAATAATAATATCAAACTTTTCTCTAATTGCTTCATCAATTTTTCCTTCAACTTCATTAATTCTTATAATGTAATCTTGAAATTTATTATATATAATGCTAAAAGCAATAAATAGTAAAAAAATAACTACAATTATAATTAAAATAATAACACTTGCTTTCATATATTCACCTTCTACTATAAAAAAATTATAGCAAAATAAAAAGAATATTACAATCCTTTTAAAGTAAAATCAGGACTATAATTAATATTCTCTTCAAACTCAACATAATTTAAATAAATCATTAATATAAGATACCATTTTCCAGTAGATGGATCACTTATTATTAAATGATCTCTTCCTGCTTGTTCAACAACACCTGTAAATATTTTATCTTTCCATTCAACTGAATCTGGGAATGATACATAAAATTTACCATATTTTCCTTTATTTAATCTTAAAATGTTTTCAACATAAGATTGTTCCATAGGAAATTCTGTCATGCCAACTGTTGGAGCATATTGCTGATTAGGATAACCAGAACTAGTTCCTATATTTGTATTTTGATAACCAGTATAATATCCATTATTATTCATAAAATTCATCCTTTCTACAAAATTATATTATTTGAAAAAGTAAAATATTCGTATATAATTATATTAGGAGGACATATATGAAAGTAAAAGTTGGTGTATCAAATAGACATATACACTTAAGTATGGAAGATAAAAATATTTTATTTGGTGACGATTATATTTTGAAAGAAAAAAGAAGATTATCACAAGATAATAATTATGCATGCTATGAAACAGTTAATTTAATAAATGGTGATAAAAAAATAGAAAATGTAAGAGTAATTGGACCAGAAAGAACATATACACAAGTAGAAATATCAAAAGAAGATGCAAGTGTTTTAGGTATTAATCCTCCATATAGAAATTCAGGAGATTTAACTGGCGCTGAAGAAATAATTATTGAATCAGAAAAAAGTTCAATAAAAAGAAAATGTGTAATATTATCAAATAGGCATATTCATATGACTAAAGAAATATCAAAAGAAGAGGACTTTAAAAATGATGATATTGTTAGTGTTAAACTTAGTGATAATACTATTATTGATAATGTACATATAAAAATAAGTATAGGTGATTATCCAGAACTTCATATTGATACAGTAGATTCAAAAGAATATAAATTATTTACAGGAGATAATGTAGAAATTTTAAGATAAATAGATAGAAAAAAATATAAAAATATTGTATAATTATTTGTGAAAGAGAGGTAGAAATTATGGAATTAAAAGGAAGTAAAACAGAAGCAAATTTACTTGCAGCTTTTGCAGGAGAAAGTCAGGCAAGAAATAAATATACATACTATGCTTCAAAAGCAAAAAAAGAAGGATATGAACAAATAGCAGCAATATTTGAAGAAACTGCAGGTAATGAAAAAGAACATGCTAAAATATGGTTTAAAGAATTACATAATGGAAGTGTTCCAAGTACAATAGAAAATTTAAAAGATGCCGCAGCAGGTGAAAACTATGAATGGACAGATATGTATGCTACATTCGCAAAAGAAGCAAAAGAAGAAGGTTTTGATAGAATTGCAAAACTATTTGAAGAAGTTGGAAAAATAGAAAAAAGACATGAAGAAAGATATATGAAATTAATTGGTAATATAGAAGATGATTTAGTATTTAAAAAGGGAGAAGAAACAGTTTGGATTTGTCGTAACTGCGGATATGTTTATGTAGGAGATGAAGCTCCAAAAGTTTGCCCAGTATGTGCTCATCCACAAAGTTATTTCGAAGAATTAAAAGAAAATTACTAATATGAATAATATAGTTTTATTTGAGCCAGAAATACCTGGTAATACAGGAAATATAATGAGAACATGCGTCGCAACTAATACTAAATTACATTTAATTAAACCATTAGGTTTTTCTTTAGATGAAAGTCATTTAAAAAGAAGTGCCGTAAATTATATAGAAAATTTAAACTATGAAGTATATGAAAATTTTGAAGATTTTAAATCAAAAAACAAAGGAACATATTACTATTTTACAAGATATGGTAAAAAGCCTCATACTTCATTTGATTACTCTAATACTAAAGAAGATATATACTTAATATTTGGAAAAGAAAGTACAGGTATTCCAAAAGAAATATTAAGAGAAGATTTAGATAGATGTATGAGAATACCAATGACAGATAAAGTAAGAGCGCTTAACTTATCAAATTGTGCAGCAATTGTAATATATGAAGTATTAAGACAACAAAATTATGAAGGTTTATTATTTAAAGAACCTCATAAAAGTGAAGACTTTATAATTGAATAGGAGATAAAAATGAAAAAGAGTAAAAAAATATTATTTGTTATTTTATTATTAGTTTTATTAATAGTAGTTGGATTATTAATATGGTTCTTTACTAAGGACTTAAGACTTTCAAAAGAAGAAAAAATAGTAAATGATTTAACAAATATGGGTAATGAAATATATATGAGTTATTATTATCCATCAGTTTCAAGTGGTAAAAACTTAGATGAAACAAAGGAATTTTTACAAAAATATGAAACAATTGGTTTAAAATTTAATTTAACAGAACTTGAAAAATATAGTGAAGATTTTTCTAATAAGATAAAGAATTTTAAAAATGGAGATAAGTCTTGTGATAAAACAAATACTATGGTAATAATTTATCCAACTAGTCCATATGGTAAAAATAATTATAATGTACAAGTAAGTTTAGATTGTGGGTTTAAAGCGACTGAAGAAAAATAACTAGAAATAGTTGTTTTTTTTGTTACAATTATATTAAAGGATGGTGATATGTATGGGATTATTATATATTTATGATGATAATGGAAATAAGACAGGAAGAATTATTGAAAGAGGAGATAAAAGTGTTAAACTTTCTAAAAATGAACATATAGCGATTTCAGTTATATTTATTGAAAATGATAATGGTGAATTTTTAATTCAAAAAACATCTAAAGAAAAAGGTAATATATATTCTAGTACTGGAGGTCATGTTGATAGTGGTGAAACTCCTATTACTGCTATAAAAAGAGAAGTAAAAGAAGAACTAGGCATTGATATTAGTAATGATTTAATAGAAGAATATGGATATATTTTATATGATATGCCTCTAAGATATATATTTTATTTAAAGAAAAATATTGATTTAAATGATGTTAAACTTCAAAAAGAAGAAGTTGATTATGTTAAATATATGACAAAGGAAGAAATAGAAAAGCTAATAGATAATGAGAAAATGCTTGAATCACATGGTATTATGTTTAAAGAATTAATGAAAAAAAGAAACAATTTGATAACAAATGCAAAAGATTATTTAGGGAAAATAGTTACTGTAAAAATTGATAGAGCATTAGGTACAAAACATCCAAAACATGGTTTTATTTACACAGTTAATTATGGATATATAGAAGGAACAATTAGTGGTGATGGTGAAGAACTTGATGCATATGTTTTAGGAGTATTTGAGCCATGCACAGAATTTACAGGTAGAGTAATTTCATATATTCATAGAACAAATGATAATGATGATAAATTAATTGTAGTGCCAGATGGTAAAGAATATACTGATGATATGATAAGGGCTTTAACTGAATTTCAGGAACAATATTTTGAATCTGTAATAATAAGATAATAATGTGGAGAGAGTAAAAATGAAGGAAAAGAAAAAAATAGAATCAATTACAATAGAGGATAATGAAGAATATTTAAGACAAATATCAAAAGAAGTTGATATTAAAAATGATAAAGAATTAATGAACGATATAAGTGTATTAGATGAGTATTGTAAAGAAAATGCAGTAATGGCAATGGCTGCTGTTCAACTTGGTATACCTAAAAGGATGATATATTTAAAAAATACTAATTTAGATATTATAAATAAGATTCAAGCTAATACTGTAAGTGAAGAAGAAAAAAAATATAATGAAGCAAAAGTATTAATAAATCCTATTATAACAAATAGAGAAGGATTAACTGATTATTGGGAAGCATGTGCTAGTTGTCTAGATAATTTTGGAAGAGTTTTAAGACCTTATAAAATAGAATTAAAATATTATGATGTTGAAGGTAATAAAAAACAAGAAACTTTTGAAGGATTTGAATCAACTGTATTATCACATGAAATTGATCATTTAGATGGTATATTACATATTGATATAGCAGAAGAAGTGTATCAAATGCCTGCCGAAGAAAGAAAAGCATGGAGAATAAATCACGGATATAAAGTTTATAGTAAAACAGGCAATTATGAAGTATTAAGAAAAGAAAATAGTAAGAAAAAAAGTATTAATAAAAAAATAAATATTTTAAATCAACTTAAATAGTTGATTCTTTTTAGATAAATATGATACGCAAACAGAGTTGTAATAAAGGCCTTGAATAATAAAGATGTTTTATAAAAAATAAGAATAGGAATATTGTTAATTACATTAAGAAATTTATTATATTTAGCTTATATATATTTTTGTAGAAATGAAATAAGTGATTTTGGTAATTTTAGTAGTGGATTATTACAATTTAATATTAATGTATAGATATTACTCCAATTTTATTTTAGTGTATTAATATTTTTACATACCTCAAAAATTGATTATTGAATAAAAATGTTGAAAATAATACAATTTAATTAATGATCATATGAGGAGGGATATTTATGTATTATGGATCAGGAACATATGAAGCTTTTGCTCGCCCAGAAAAACCAGAAGGAGTAGATAAAAAATCTGCTTATATAATTGGTACAGGTT
>OLPG01000309.1_pt1 | contig 50157 bp, 53 predicted proteins | sample 1672311 | NCBI WGS metagenome assembly OLPG01 (sample SAMEA3136670, study PRJEB25190) | human gut metagenome | biome: human gut; feature: human-associated habitat; material: faeces | place: Austria | collected 2013 | reverse complement strand
ATATACATTTTACCCGTGAACATTCCTCACATTTTTATATAATATTTTCTATTTTTTATTCCAATCAACCTGTTCAAACTTTCAAAACATAAGATATGAGGGGTAGACGTCCTAACAAAATTATCCTTTTAATGAATAACAAAAAAACGGGAACAGAGTCACGTTCCCAAATCTTAGATTTTTATAGCAGAATCTAATGCAAGCTTTATCATAGTATTTAAACCAGTTTGACGCTCTTCTGGTGTAGCAACATCTTTAATAAATTTTGAATCTACAACACTCATCAAGCAAGCTGCTTTTTTATTTAGCAATTTAGCATTATAAAATAAAGCAAAAGCTTCCATCTCAGCAGAAACAGGGTCAAAACCATCAGGTATTCTATTCAAAAACTTATTTACATCAGTCATATAAACATCAAAACAATCAGTACAAACAGTATTGCCTGTAACCATTTTTACATTTGATTCTTCAGCTGTATTTTGAATTATATTATTAAGCTCTTTGCTAGAAGAAACAATGTGACAATCATCGTTGTTCAAAGTTAAAGCATAATTACTTTCAGAAAAAACATTTTTACTCAAAATAATATCAAATAATTTAAGTTCTGGTTTATATCCTCCACAAGAACCTATTCTAATAATATTTTCTACATCATAAAATTTAAATAATTCATATGTATAAATACCAACACTTGGCATTCCCATACCATGTGCCATTACTGTTAATTCCTTTCCTTTATATGTTCCAGTATATGCATACATACCTCTAACTTGATTTACAAGTTTGCAATTCTCCATAAAGTTCTCAGCAATATATTTAGCTCTTAACGGGTCTCCTGGCATTACTACTGTTTTTGCAATATCTCCTTTGTTTGCTTCATTATGTGGTGTTGACATATAAAATTCCTCCTTTGTTTTTTTGATATTATATCATATAAAAATAAAAAAGCAATTATAGTCAAAAAATATTGCAAAAAACATTAACTTATGATATAAAATAACTTATAGAAAACTTAAATAGGCTAAATACAAAAGAACAGAGGTGAAATTATGATTAAAGCTTATGCAAGGACTGATAAAGGAAATGTCAGAGAAAATAATGAAGATTATTTTTATATTTCAAATTCATTAGATGAAGTCCAATTATATTTATTAGCAGATGGAATGGGCGGATATAATGGAGGAGAAATTGCAAGTAAATTGGCTGTTCAAACAGCTAAAAACTACATAGAAAATAATTTCAAAGATATAGAAAAAGATAAAGACAGCATAATTCAATTATTAGGAAGTAGTATGGAATATGCTAATATGGTTGTGTATGAAAAATCAAAAGAAACACCAGAACTACAAGGAATGGGAACAACATTAGAAATATGTCTAATATATAATAACAAAGCATATATAGGACATGTAGGTGATAGTAGAATATACAGAGTTAGAAAACAATTTATACGAAAATTAACACAAGACCATAGTTATGTGCAAAAATTAGTAAAAGAAGGTACAATAACAAAAGAACAAGCAGAACATCATCCTCAAAAAAATATGTTAATGAAAGCATTGGGATGTAATGCTTTTGTAGAGCCAGATGTTATGGTAAAAGGATTTTTAAAAGATGATATTATTATAATGTGTTCAGATGGTTTATCAAATTTAGTAGACCAAGAAACTATATATGAGATGGCATCAAAAAATATAGAACAAGGAACGAAAGATTTAGTTCAACTCGCAAAAGATAGAGGCGGTTATGATAATATAACAGTTGTAATTATAAAAAATATATAAAGCGGTTTACATTAAGGCGTAAAAGCAATGAGATAAAAAGGAGAGAGAAGTATGAATTTAGAAGGTAAAATTCTAGGTAACAGATACGAGATTATTGAAAAAGTTGGAAATGGAGGAATGGCAACAGTTTATAAAGCCACAGACCTTGTTTTAAAGAGATATGTAGCAGTAAAAGTTTTGAGAGATGAATTTACAACTGATGAAGAATTCATTAAAAGATTTGAAACAGAAGCACAATCAGCAGCAAGATTGGTCCATGCAAATATTGTATCAATATTTGATGTTGGTGTTGATAATGGAATTTATTATATTGTAATGGAATTAATACAAGGAAAAACTTTAAAAGAGATTATTGTTGAAGAAAGAGGTCCACTTCCATGGAAATGGTCAGTAAATGTAGCAATTCAAATTGCATCAGCATTAGAAATGGCTCATAAAAATAATATTATTCATAGAGATATAAAACCTCATAATATAATAATCACAGAAGATGGAATTGCAAAAGTTACGGACTTTGGAATTGCAAAAGCTGTATCAAACTCAACAATTACAGCATTTGGAACAACAATTGGTTCAGTACATTATTTTTCACCTGAACATGCAAGGGGAGGATATACAGATGCTAAATCAGATATTTATTCATTAGGTGTTGTTATGTATGAAATGGTAACAGGTAAGGTTCCTTTTGATGCAGATACTCCTGTTTCAGTTGCATTAAAACATATGCAAGAAGAACCAATACCACCAATTGAGGCAAATCTTCATTTACCAGAGGCAGTAAATAAAATAATATTAAAAGCATTGAAAAAAGATCCAATGCTTAGATATCAAACAGCAACAGAGCTTTTACAAGATTTAAGAATGGCTTTGAAAAATCCATCAGGTGATTTTGTTAATGATGAAGATTATGACCCAACTGCTAGAACACAAAGAATATCAACACAAGATGTTGATAGAATGCAAAAAAATTCTAGAAAAAAAGAAGATAATAAATTTGTTGCATTTATAAAAAATCATAAAGTGTTTAGTTCATTTATAGGATTAATTTTATTATTTTTTATAGCTTTTGGTGGAACAATGTTAGTTTTAAAAGCTACAAATCCAAAAGAAGTTGAAATGCCTAATATTGTTGGACTTACAAAAGATGAGGCACAACAAAAAGTAGAAAGTGCTAAATTAAAATTTGTGGTTTCATCAGAAGAATATAATACTGATGTAGAAGAAAATTATATAATTAGTCAAGAGCCAACTTATGTTGAAGGCTATAATAGAGTAAAAGAAGGTAGTGAAGTAAAAGTTGTAGTAAGCAAAGGAACTGAAAAAACAAAAGTTCCAAAAGTAGTTGGAATGTCAAAAGATGATGCTATTGAAGCAATAGAAAATGCTAAATTAAAGGCAGAAATTGTTGAAGAATCAAGTAAGAAGGTTCAAGAAGGTTATGTAATTAATCAAGAGACTGATGCAAATACAGAAGTAAATGCTGGTGAAACAGTTAAAATTCATGTAAGTACAGGAACAGAAAAAGCAACAGTTCCTGGGGTTGTTGGTAAATCACAAGATGAGGCTAAAAAAATGCTTCAAGATTTAGGTTTTGTTGTTACAGTTACAACTAGTGAGGATAATTCAAAAAATAATGGTGTTGTTTTAAAGCAAAGCTTAGATGAAGGAAAATCTGTTGATAAAGGTTCTGCTATTACAATTACAGTAAACACATATGAAGCTTCAAAATCAGCACAGGTAACAATAGATGTAAAATCATATTTACCAAAAACAACAACAACTACAAACAACGAAGCAACTTCAAATAATACTGATAAAACTGCAAATGTTAAAGTAACTGTTAGCAACAATGGAACGGGATTTTCAAAAAATAATGTATCATCAACTGTAACAGATACTATTTATGGAAAAGGTGAGGTTACTATTACTATAACAATTACAGGTACATCTGGTGAACAATATTATAGCGGTAGTAAGGTTATCAATTTGAATAACACAGATAGTGTTACTTTTAAGAATAACTAATAAAAGTATTTTAGTGGAGGTTTGTTAGGAAATATACTAACATAAAAAGATGAAATGAAATTTGGATTATCAGAAAGAACATATAATGCAATAAAAAAAGTTATAGAAAATAATTCGAAATATAAATTTAAATTGTTTGGTTCAAGAGCAAAGGGAACATTTAAAAATAATTCAGATGTTGATTTAGCTGTATTTGAAAATGTTAACAGAGATGATGAGTATAAAATTAGAAATGAAATAGATGAGTTAGATATTATTTATAAGATTGACTTAGTTTTTGTAAATAATAATACAAAGAAAGAATTATTGGAATCAATAGAAATGGAAGGAGTTGATTTCTAATGAAAAGATTTGAAGAAAGAAAAGAGAATTTAAAAAAGGCAGCAAACAAATTAAACGAAGCGTTAATAGGAGACGCCTCAGATTTGGAAATTGACGGAATATTGCATAGATTTGAATTTACTTTTGAATTAGCTTGGAAAACAATGAAGGATTGTTTAGAAGAGCAAGGTATAGTTGGAAAAATAGGAAGTCCAAGAGAAATAATAAAAGAAGCATTTTCAGCGGGCTTGATAGATAATGGAGAAGTGTGGATAGATATGATGCTTTCAAGAAATGAATTATCACATTTATATGATGAAGAAACATCAAGAGAAATATATGATAATATAAAAGAAATCTATATTTTAGAGATAAATAAGCTAATTCAAAAATTAGACACTATTTAAAAGGATGGAATTTTCCATTCTTTTTAAATAAATATTGGAGGAAAAATGCAAGGTTTAATAATAGAAAATATATCAAACTTATACAAAATAAAAACAGAAAAAGGAATATATGAAGCAAATGCCAGAGGAAAATTCAAAAAAGAAGAAATAACACCAGTAGTAGGAGACAAAGTAGAAATACAAATACTAGACGAAGAAAACAAAAAAGCAGTAATAGAAGAAATACAACAAAGAACAACCTATATAAAAAGACCTAAAATGAGCAATATAACGCAACTAGTATTAGTAGTATCAAGCAAGAATCCAAAACCAGATTTATTATTATTAGACAAACAATTGGCATTTGCAGAATATTTGGGAATAAAACCAATAATAGTATTAAACAAAATAGACTTAGACAAAAAGAAAGAATTTGAAAAAATCAAAGAAACATATCAAAACATAGGATATACAGTAATAGAAACAATAGCAAAAGAATTAGAAAACGCGAAAGATATATCGTCAAAAAATATAACATCATCAACAGGAATACAAGAACTAGAAAAAAAATTAAAAGGAAATATAAATGCATTTTCTGGAAATTCAGGTGTAGGAAAATCAACACTAATTAATGCAATATTTAATGATACAATAACACAAGAAGGAGAAATAAGCCAAAGAAACAAAAAAGGAAAAAACACAACAACATCAACAAAACTATATGAAATAGATGAAAATACATATATTGCAGATACACCAGGATTTTCAACATTTGATATATCAGAAATAGAATATAGGAAATTGGACCAATATTTCAAAGAATTTAAGCCATTATTAGAAAATTGTGAATTTGTTGGTTGTACACATATAAAAGAACAAAATTGTGGAATTAAAAAAGCATTGGAAAAAGGAAAAATAGACAGTGGCAGATATGAAAGATTTTGCAAAATTTATGAAGAACTAAAAGAAAAGGAGAGATATAAATGGTAGAGGTTTCAACATCAATACTTTCAGTAAAAAAAGGAGAAGAATCAAAAACATTTTTTGCACTTGAAAAAGCCAAAACAGATTATTTTCATATAGATGTTATGGATGGAAAATTTGTAGAAAAAAATACATATAATAAAATGCTAGAATATGCATCATATATAAAAAGAATTTCAAATTTACCACTTGATATACATTTAATGGTAGAAGATGTAAATTCAGCAATAGATGATTTTTTGGCAGTTGAGCCAAATATAATCACATTTCATTATGAGGCTTGCAAAGATAAAGAAGAGGTTATGCAAATTATAAAAAAAATAAAGGATAATCATTGCAAAGTTGGATTAAGTGTAAAGCCTGAGACAAAAATAGAAGAAATTTATGAATTTTTACCATATATTCATATGTGCTTGGTTATGACTGTTGAACCTGGTAAAGGAGGGCAAACTCTTTTGACAGATATGGTTGATAAAATTTCAGCTTTAAAAAAATATATTGATGATAATAATATAGAAATTGATATAGAGGCAGATGGTGGAATTAATCTAAAAACAGTAGAAGCAGTAAAAGAAGCGGGAGCAAATATATTGGTTTCTGGTACAGCTATTTTAATTGCAAAAGATTATAAAGTCATAATTGATGAATTAAAAAAATAAGATGTAAATATTTTATAAAAAAAGGATTGGAGAGTAAAACTTCAATCCTTTTAAAATTATTTTTCTTCTTTGTCATCATTTTTTGTTTCAGATGTTATTTCGATTACTTCTTCTTTTGAACTAGAATCAGATACTTTTTGGTCTTTATTTTTTTTACATGATTTTTTAGGAAGTATAGCAGAAACTAAAATTCCTAAACCAAGTACAGCTATTACAAATGAAACTATTCCTCCGATAAAAGGAAGTTCACAAATTACCCAAACTATAATTCCTGAAACAATCAACATTCCAAATCTGCCATTATTTTTATTAATATTTAATCTTGAACATAAGTAGTTATTAGCAACAATTGTGAATAATGATTTTGCCAACACTAATGCTAATACATATAAAGCAATTGTTAATAAAGAAATGCTAGCTGTTATTTGTAATAATATTAAAATTATACAAGTAACTGGAACAGCAACAAGTGTAAGGAATCCTGTTCCTAAAATATTTAAAGTTTTCTTTCCAACAAATTGATTTGTATTATTTAAGAATTTTGGTGTAAGCCATAAGCAAACTAACCAGATAATAACTACAAATACTATAAATGTACCTAAATCAAGAATATAATCTGATACAATTGCTCCAACTGTTTTTTCAGAAGAAGTTGTTGGTGATTTATAAACTACTGTTCCATTTACAACTCCCTCTTCAAATGAAAGTTCAGAAGGTGTTGAATAAGTTAAATTACCATAAATTATACCTTTTGCATTTTCATCAGTATTGAAGTTGATATTTGAACAATTTACAAAAGCATTTCTACCAATAGCTCCGTTAATATTCAAAGTTTTGCAAGATATTTTTGCATCTCTATAAATATAACCATTTGAAACTGTAAAATTATTTGTTAATGCATAAACATCAAAAACAATACCTTTAACTTCAATTGAATTAGCCATAGCAAAAAGGTTATTAAAGATGTAAGCTTTTTCATCAACAATTATCTTCTTTGCCATTATGAAGGCATCTCCACCAATTTGAGAATTGATAGTAACAGTATCAGCCATAACAAATAAATTTCCGTCAACTATGTAATCAACTGTTATATTGTCACCAGTAAGATATACATCACTTTTTTTGTAAGAATCTTCTTGTGTTTTGTTTTCTGAAATTGTATTTTCAACTTCTTGTTCAACTGGTTTTGTTTCAGATTCGTCTGAAATAAGAGCAATATCGCTTTCATTATTTGTTTCATTATCTGCAAGAGCAAAAGGTGTTGCTAAAAGCATAAATAAAACAGTTAAAATTGCAATGATTTTTGTTTTGTTTTTTAACATAACAAATCCTCCTTTTTTAATATTTTTATATGTCAAATCATATATCTTTAATACTATTTTGTCAATTATTTTTGGAAAATTAATGTTCATTTATGATTAAATTTGTTACATAAAAAAGATGTTGCCAGTTGTGCTAAAATGTGCTATACTAATAATGTTAACAAAAAATGGAAAAAAGGATGGCACAAATATATCAAAAGTATAATAATAGAAAAAAGAAAGGCGGACAAAACCATGGGATTTTTCGATAAATTAAAAAATGGGCTAAACAAGACAAAAACATCATTTGACGAAAAAATAAACAATGTATTCAAAAACTTTCGAAAAGTAGATGAAGAATTTTTAGATGAACTAGAAGAAGTACTAATAATGTCAGACATAGGTATGGACACATCAATCAAAATAATATCAAATTTAAGAGAAAAAATCAAAAAAGAAAAGATACAAGACGAAGAAGAAGTAAAACAAGCATTAAGAGAAGAAATGCAAAAAATACTAGATGGAGCAGATAAAGAATTACACCTAAACACAAAACCATCAGTAATCTTAGTAGTAGGAGTAAATGGAGTAGGAAAAACAACATCAATAGGAAAGATGGCAAATAGATTAGCAAAAGACGGAAAAAAAGTAGTAGTTGCAGCAGCAGACACATTTAGAGCAGCAGCAGTTGAACAATTAGAAATATGGGCAAAAAGAGCGGGAGCAGATATTGTAAAAAGAGATGAAGGAGTTGACCCAGCATCAGTAGTATTTGACGCTATCAAAAAAACAAGAGAAAATGGAGCAGATGTACTAATAGTAGATACAGCAGGAAGATTACACAACAAAAAATATTTAATGGATGAATTAAATAAAATACAAAAAGTAATAAATAAAGAAATGCCAGAAGCAGACAAAGAAGTTTTACTTGTAATAGACGGAACAACAGGGCAAAATGCTATTTCACAAGTAAAAGCTTTTAAGCAAGAAACAGATATAACAGGAATTGTATTAACAAAGCTTGATGGGACAGCAAAAGGTGGAGTTGTTATAGGAATTGTTGAAGAAAATAAAATTCCAGTAAAATTCATTGGGGTTGGAGAACAAATTGATGATATGGAAATCTTCAATTCAGAAGACTTCGTCAAAGCGATAATTTAAACTGTTTTTAGGGACGGAGCAAAAAAACAGATTTTATATTTATAGTTATACATCATTTTGTAAATGTAAATACTTTATATTAATGATATGAAATACTTAATGTAAAAAACTGTTTTTTTCCTCCGTCCCCAAAAACAGGAGGAGGTTAAAATGGAAAAGAAAAAAAGCAAAGTAAGAATGATAATCGTGTTGTTGTTTATAGCAATATTTGCAATAGGAAGCTATATAAATTTAAGAGGAACATACTTACAATACAAAGAATTAGGAGAAAATTATATACAAGCATTTGAAACAAATTTAAAATGTAAATATATAATTTTTGGAATAAACTTTATAGTATTATATATAATAATGTATTTTACAAATAGGGGAATAAAAAAAGGATTAAAGCCATTTTTTGAAAAAGAAAACAAAGAGATGCCTAAATTACTTAATAAATCAATATCACTTGTAGCATCAGTAGTAATAAGTACACTTGTTTCAAACACATTGATGAAGCAATTTTTACTATGTGCAAGTAATGCATCATTTGGAATAAATGACCCAGTTTTTGGATTTGATATAGCGTTTTACATGTTCCAAAAGCCATTTATCCAAACATTATTATTATATTTTATAGGAATAATTATAGAATTAACAATTTATATGGCAATTTATTATGTTATTGTATTTAACAGATATTTTGATGGTGTAGACGGAAAAATGGTAAGAGATAGTTTACTTATCAAAAAGATTTTAAGAAATGCTACTATTGTAGTAATTGCAATAGCTTTAATGAATGCTCTAAATGTAACAAATATATCTTTGAATAAAATGTTAACAATAAAAAATGATGCAGACTCAGCAGAAAACATTGAGATTATAGGTGCAAGTTATACAGATGTAATGATTCAAAGATGGGGATATTTAATATTCTCATTTGTTATTGTTTTTGCTTCAATTAGAGCAATAAAAGCATTTAAGAAAAATAATTCAGCAAAAGTTCTTAAAAATTTAGCTATTATACCAGGATATTTAGTTGCAATGTTTTTGGTAATAATCGTTTTCAATTTAATTTTTGTAAATTCAAATGTGCTAGACAAAGAAAAAGACTATATAGCTAACAATATTAAATACACAAAGGCTGCATATAACATAGATATTGAAGAAACAAACTTAGAAAATTCTGGAACTATAACACAAAGTGAAGTAGTTGAAAATGCTGATGTAATAAATAATACAAGATTGATAAATCAAGATGTTGTATTAAAAACGTTAGATGATAGTCAAACAGGAACAGGATATTATACATATAGAAATGCAAATATTGCAAAATATAAAATATCAGGAAAAGACAAACTTTTATACATAGCACCAAGAGAAGTTACAAATTCAGGAAGAACATATAATAGCAAAACATATGAATATACACATGGAAAAGGGCAAATTGCAATTGATGCAACAGCTGTATCTGTAACAGGAAACCTAAACTACATTCAAAAAGATATATCTGGTAAAGATGAGCAATTAGGAACGAAAACACAAGATATTTACTTTGGATTAGAGACGAATAATGCAATTGCAACAAATGTAAAAAATAAACAAGAATATGATTACACAGATGAATATGGTTTAGAACATACATCAACATATAGTGGGGATGCTGGTTTACAACTTGGATTTATTGATAGATTAATTTTAGGAATAAGAACAGGTGACTTGAATTTAGCATTTTCAACAGAAATAAATAAAGACAGCAAAATTTTAATTAATAGAAATATTATAAAAAGAGCCAAAAGTGCTATGCCATATTTGATTTATGACGAAAATCCATATACAGTTGTAACAGAAGATGGTAAAACGGTATGGGTATTAGACGCATATACAGTTTCAAATAATTATCCATATTCACAATATTCATCAATAGAACATGATGGAATTAAAGAAAAAATTAATTATATAAGAAATTCAGTAAAAGTAATAATAGATAGCTATGATGGTACAATGAAGTTTTATGTAACAGATAAAACAGACCCAATTGCTATGGCATATAGAAATATATATCCAACAATTTTTGAAGATATAAATTCAGAAATATCAACAGATATATCAGAACATTTTATTTATCCAGAATATTTATATAATGTTCAAGCAGAATTATTAAAAATATATCATAATGTAAAACCTGATGTATTGTATAGAACAGATGATGTATGGAGTTTAGCCAAATATAATGCAACAAATGTTACAAAATCAACAGGAACAGAGTTAAAACCATATTACACAATGGTTAACAAAGACGAAAAAAATGAAATTGGCTTAATACAAATTTATACACCAGAGTCAAAACAAAATCTAATTTCATATTTAGTTGGAACAACAGATGGAAGTTCAAATAAATTAAAATTGTATAAATTTTCACAAGATAGTAATATCTTTGGACCAATGCAGTTAGATAATCAAATTGAGCAAGATGAAACAATTTATTCCGAGATTCAAAGCTTAAATACAAGTGGAACAAAGGTTACAAAGGATATGGTAGTTGTTCCAGTAAACAACACATTGTTATATGTTGAATCAATTTATCAGACAATGTTAAATGTGGAATCTAAAATACCGGTTCTTAAAAAAGTTGTTGTTGCTTCTGGAAATAAGGTTGCAATTGGTGATAGCCTAAGTGAAGCTTTAAATAATTTGCTTTCAAAAGAGGCTTCTAATATTGAGGTCGAGAATACTGATGATGTTGATGGCTTGATTGATGCGATTGTTAAGGCTAATAAGAATTTGTCTGAGTCTACAAATAATAAAGATTGGGAACTTATGGGTTCTGATATTAAGAAGTTACAGAGTTTGATTCATTCTTTGGAGATTGAGAAGGCAAAGGAAGATAAGAAAAAGGCTGAGACTAAGAATGATGTTAATGAAGTGAATAATGTAATTGAAAATATAGTAGAATAAAAAAATCGGGATGAGGAGAATGGTCTCCAATCCCGGTTTTTTAAACTAATTTATAAAATATTTTTTTACCTTTTTTCAAAATAGCGTAACCATCTTTAAAATCAGAATCTGAAAGAACATAATTAACATCAGAAACTTTAACATCATTTAAAGAAATACCACCTTGATTAATTAAAGTTCTAGCTTGACCTTTTGAAGGAGCAATACCAGTTAAAATAATAGCATCCAAAATAGAAATATTCTTATTATCTAGTTCAACAGTTGGCATATTATCTAAATTACCTTTACCAGAGAATAGAGCATTAGCAGCTTCTTCAGCCTTTTTAGCTTCTTCTTCACCATGAACTAATTTTGTAATTTCAAATGCAGCGACTTTTTTTGCTTCATTGATATGTTCATCTTTTAGGGAAGCAAGTTCTTTTATTTTATCCATAGGTAAGAATGTTAATAATTTTAAAACATTTTCAACACTTTCATCTTCAATATTTCTCCAATATTGATAAAATTCATATGGTGAAGTTTTTTCTGGGTCTAACCATAAAGCACCTTTTTCAGTTTTACCCATTTTTTTACCTTCTTTTGTTGTAAGAAGTTTAAATGTTAAACCATAAGAATCATCTTTTCCAATTCTTCTGATTAAATCAACACCACCAAGAATGTTTGACCATTGATCATTTCCACCCATTTCTAATTTACATCCATATGTTTCATATAAATGTAAAAAGTCATAAGATTGCATAAGCATATAACTCATTTCGAAAAATGTTAATCCTGTTTCCATTCTTTGTTTGTAACATTCTGCTGCAAGCATTTTATTAACAGAGAATAGACTTCCGATGTTTCTCATAAAATCAACGAAATTTAAATCTAAAAGCCAGTCTGCATTATTTACTATAATTGCAGCATTTTCACCTTTAAAACTTATAAATTTTTCAATTTGTTTTTTTATACATTCAACATTGTGGTTTATAGTTTCTCTTGTCATCATTTTTCTCATATCAGTTTTTCCTGATGGGTCACCTATTGTTGCAGTTCCACCACCAACTAATATGATTGGTTTATGTCCACATTTTTGCATATGACTTGCAACCATTAAAGAAACAAAGTGTCCAACGTGCAAACTGTCTGCTGTTGGGTCTATTCCGATGTAAAATGGAACACTTTCTTTACCGAAAAGTTCTTTTATTTCTGATGGATGTGTCATTTGTTCAATATAGCCTCTTTCTTCTAAGATATTAAATACATTTGTCATTATTAAATCGTCCTTTCTATAATAATATTGATTTGTTTATTTGTAAAAAATATTATAATTTAATATTTTTGTTGTTCTTGAATTCTTCATCAAATTCAGAATAGTTTAAAAATCTGTTTAGATTTTTTACTGTTATTCCTGTTTCTCCTGATATTGTGTCTAAATTTTGTGTTAGTCCGTTTTCTTCGACATATGATTTGAATGTTTCAAATTCTAATGTGTCTTTTGCACTACATTTTGGACATACATTGTCGTTTGATACATAAAAGTTTCCGCATCTACTGCATTTATTAAATTCCATGATTTTTCCTCCTAATTTTTCTTTTGATATAAACTGGCATTATTTTATCACATTTTGTTGGAAATAGGAAGAGAAAAAAGAAATTTTTATTATAATACATAGTCAATTATAAAAAATAAGTGGATTTTTAAAATCTATAATGGTATAATAGCAAAAAATCAAAAGAAGGTAATCAAATGAAAAAAATAAATGGAATAATAATGCAATATTTTGAATGGTATATGGACTGTAAACAAAATTTATGGAATCAAATAAAAGAAAATGCAGAGAAACTATCAGAAATGGGAATAACAGCAATGTGGCTGCCACCAGCATATAAAGGAATAGGCGGAAAAGACGAAGTAGGATATGGAGTGTATGATGTATATGACTTAGGGGAATTTGACCAAAAAGGGACAATAAAAACAAAGTATGGTTCAAAAGAAGAATATATAGATGCAATAATTGCACTAAAACAAGCAGGAATAGAAAGTTATGCAGACATTGTATTAAATCACAAAATGGGAGCAGATGCACTTCAAACAATACCGGCAACAAAAGTTGACTGGACAAATCATAATGTAGAAACATCAGAAAAAGAAACAGTACAAGTAGCAACAAGATTTACATTTCCAGGAAGAAAACACAAATATTCAGATTTTGAATGGAACTGGACAGACTTTGATGGAATAGACTATAATAATAAAACTGGTGAAAACGCAATATTCAAATTTATAAATAAAAAATGGGGAGCAGAAGTTGATGAGGAGTTTGGAAATTTTGATTATCTAATGGGAGCAGATTTAGACTTTTCAAATCAAAGAGTGGTAAAGGAATGCACAGATTGGGGCAAATGGTACCTTAATTTAACAAATGTAGATGGGTTTAGGCTAGATGCCGTAAAACACATAGATGCAGATTTTTACGAAAAATGGATACAAACTTTAAGAGAAGAAAGTAAAAAAGAATTATTTGCAGTAGGTGAATATTGGTCAGCAGATGTGAATAAATTACATAAATATATTACAGAAACAGAAGGAAAAATATCATTATTTGATGTACCACTTCATTATAATTTTTTCAATGCATCAAATGACCCTAATTATGATATGTCGAAAATATTAGAACATACACTAGTAAAAGAAAATCCTTGTATGGCAGTAACATTTGTAGATAATCATGATACACAACCAGGTCAAGCATTGCAAAGTTTTGTACAAAGCTGGTTCAAATCAATTGCATATTCAATTATACTATTAAGAAATGATGGTTATCCATGTGTATTTTACGGTGATTATTATGGAATACCTCATGACAATATTGATTCCGAAGAAAGTCTAAAAACATTAATGCTTGTTAGAAAAAATAGATCTTATGGTTTACAACATGATTATTTTGACCATAATAATTTCATAGGATGGACACAAGAAGGCGATGAGGAACATATTAATTCAGGGATAGCAGTTGTTATTTCTAATGCTGGTGATGGTTATAAAAGAATGTATGTTGGAAATCAAAACATTGGAAAAGTATATATTGATTGCCTTGGAAATTGTGAAGAAGAGGTTACCATAGATGAAGAAGGATGCGGAAATTTTGGGGTTAAAACAAGAAGTGTTTCAGTTTGGGTAAAAAAATGAGCGCTACCCAAAGAAGCATTCTCCAAAAGATAAATGAAAGGAAATGAAAATGACAAGAACGAAATTAAAAGATAGAATATTGCCTGATTACACAAAAGGTGAAGAAATTTTTAATATGACATCACATATAGTTGGTGGAGCATTTGGAATAGTTGCATTAGTATTATGCATTGTATTTTCAGCAATTCATCATAATGGATATGCTGTTGTAAGTAGTATAATATATGGAATAACAATGATACTTCTATATACAATGTCAAGTATATATCATGGCTTAAAACCACAAAGAAAAGCTAAAAAGGTGTTTCAAATATTAGACCATTGTTCAATTTTTTTATTAATAGCAGGTTCATATACTCCATTTTGTTTGGTGACTTTTAGAGAATATAATACTGCTTTGGGATGGAGTATATTTGGAATTATATGGGCAATGGCTGTTCTAGGAATTACACTGAATGCAATAGATATTAAGAAATATAAGATATTTTCAATGATATGTTATTTAGGAATGGGATGGTGCATTATTTTTACTGCAAATTTGTTGCCTAAGTTGTTGGGAATACCTGGTTTGATTTTATTGGTTTCAGGTGGTGTTGCTTATACGGTTGGTGCTATTTTGTATGGTTTAGGAAAAAAGAAGAGGTATATGCATTCAATATTTCATTTGTTTATATTATTAGGAAGTATGTTGCAGTTTTTCTGTATATTGCTATATGTAATATAGTGTGAAAAAGATAAAATAAATTTTAACAAAAAAATTGCAATTTTATGTAGAATGTAGTATATTAAAGAAAGATAGAAAAATATTAAAAATCAAGGCTTATTGATTAGGAGGACAAAAGATGAAAACAGAAGAAATATATTTTAATGCAACACTTCGGTATTCCTGTATTATGAAAAATGATGGATTTTTAATTGTAAAAATCCAAGAAGGAAAAATAGTTGATATCTCAGGTTTATTTACAAATGATTTAATTGCTAGCGAGAAGAAGGGAGATGCAATTGTTTTGACATTTTATGCTATGGATTCCACATTGTGGACTTATATTGAAGAAGTTAGTATTGAAATTAGTAATGATGCTAAAAAAACATTGCCATTGAAAGCAGAAAAAAACATAGATGTGTATCTGGATGGAAGAAAGGAAAAAACTTTATTTCAAATAGAAACCAATTATAGAATTCTAGATGAAAAAGAAAAGGAAAGATGCAATGAGAGCATCCAAAGACTTCTTACAGGATGAAAAGGGGAGTGGTATATAGCCACTCTCTTTTAAAATACTTTTTTTGAAATTAATTATTGATAAATAAAAAGAAATTTAGTAAAATATAGTAAGAATCAAGAAAGGAAAAGATAGAAAATGAAAAAATTCATAAAAAGCTTTAAATATGCGTTTGAAGGAATATTGACAGGAATAAAAGAAGAACAAAATATGAAAATACATATAATTATAATGATACTTGTAATAATATTTGGAATAATGCTAAAAATAAATACAACAGAATGGATAATATGTATACTATTATTTGGACTAGTAATATCAATGGAATTAATGAATACAGCAATAGAAAACACAGTTAACTTAATAACAAAAGAAAAAAATCAACAAGCAAAAATAGCAAAAGATGTTGCAGCAGGAGCCGTTTTAGCATCAGCAATAGTATCAGCAATTATCGGATTAATGATATTTGTACCAAAAATATTATAAAAATTTTTGATGACAATGAGCGAAAGGGTAAAACATGGAATATAAAGAAGTAGAACAAATAGAAAAAATAATAATTACTGAAACAGAACAAGAAAATGATATACGAGGATACAAATTTAAAAATTGTATTGAAACAATAATTACAGAAAAAAATGAAATAACAAATTGTATATTTGAAAACTGTAAATGCATAGAATCAAAATTCATAAGTACATATTTTACAAATGTAATTTTTAAGAACTGCGACTTTTCAAATGCTGATTTTAGTGAATCAAATTTTGTAGAATGTGAATTTTCTAATTGTAAATTAGTAGGAACAAAACTTGTTGACACAAGCATTTACAAAACAAGAATAAAAGAATCAAATTTTGAATATTCTAATTTTTCAAATTCCAACATTAAAGATACAATTTTTAAAGAAAACAATGTAAGTATGTCTTCATTTGGAGAGTGCAAGTTAAAAAATACAAAATTCGATGAATGTGAATTATATAAATCTCAAATGTTTAGAACAAATTTAAAAGGAATTGATTTTTCAACTTCTAATATTGATGGTATAATAATAGATAAAGAAGACTTAAAAGGACTAATTGTTAATCAATTTCAGGCAGTTGAACTATCAAAATTATTAGGAATAGTTGTAAAATAAAAACATTTTGTCTGTTTTGAAACTGATGTTCCAAAACAGAACTGTTCCCAGAAGGACATTGTAAGGAGAAGTAAAAAATGTATGATGTAATAATTGTAGGAGCTGGACCGGCAGGAATATCTGCAAGCTTGTATACAGTAAGAAGAAACTTAAAAACATTGATAATATATAAAGAAGAATCGGCATTAGAAAAAACAAAAAAGATAGAAAACTATTATGGATTTGAAAATGGAATAAATGGCGAAGATTTGTATAAAATAGGAATTAAACAAGCACAAAATATAGGTGCAGAAGTTATAAAAGATGAAGTTACAAATATTCAAGCAGACTATCTAAATGAAAAAGGACATATATTTAAGGTTGGAACTTTAAATAATGAATTTGAAGCAAAATCAGTTATACTTGCAACTGGAAACAAAAAGAACAAACCAAATATAAAAAATATGGACAAGTATGAAGGTAAAGGAATTAGTTATTGTGCAATTTGTGATGGATTTTTTTATAGAAATAAAAATGTTGCTATAATTGGAAATGGAGATTATGCAATATCAGAAGCAATAGATTTACAAAATGTTGTGAAATCAATAACAATTTTGACAAATGGTAGACAAGCTCCAGAATATAGAGTTGAAAATATTGATATTAATACAAAAGAAATAAGAGAAATAAGGCGGAGAAAATAAAGTTGAAGAAATTGATTTTGAAGATAATACAAAAATGAAAATAGATGGAGTGTTTATTGCACAAGGTGTTGCTGGAAGTACTGATTTTGCAAAGAGAATTGGTGCAAAAGTAAACAATGATAAAATTGTTGTTGATGAAAACATGCAAACATCAATTAAAGGGTTATTTGCATGTGGTGACTGTACAGGAGGATTATATCAAGTATCAAAAGCTGTGTATGAAGGAACAAAAGCAGGACTTGCAGTATTAAAATAGTTTGAAATTTTATTATATAAAGATATAAAGGAGGAATTATAATGGAACTAAAATTAAGTTCAGAAAATTTTGAAAAAGAGGTTTTGAATTCAGAAAAACCAGTATTAGTTGACTTTTATGCAGATTGGTGTGGACCTTGTAATGCAATGGCTCCAATTGTTGAAGAATTAGCAACAGAATTAAATGAAAAGGCAAAAGTTGGTAAAATCAATGTTGATGAAAATTCAGATATAGCGGTTGAATATAATGTTATGAGTATTCCAACTTTTATTATTTTCAAAAATGGTAAAGAAGAAAAAAGATTTGTTGGAGTTAGAGACAAAGAAGAACTTTTGAAATCGTTTTAGAATATAAAAATATTGAAAAACAATAAAAAAGTATTGACAAAAAATAATATTTAATATAAACTAGAAGCATAAATTAAAAGAAGGAGATAAAACTATGAAAAAGATTTTATACAGTAGTTTATTTTTAAGTATATTGCAGTCAATACTTTTTTGGCATAAAGATCCAGGAATATCAATAGCAATATTTCTGACCGCAACAATAATTTTAACAATATACAATTTAAAAGAAAAAGAAATGATAAAAAATAAAAAAGGAATAATATTGGCAATTCCAATAGAATTACTTGGACTAACATACTTTATATTTAACAACATATTTTTCAAAATATTAAATGTACCAGTAATATTAACTTTATTTGTAATAATGTGCATGAGCATTACTAAAACAAAAATAATTGAGAATAAATTTATAAGACAAATATTAGGTAAGATTTTCAAACCATTTGTAGTATTATTTGATTTCATAAGTGATTTTGACATGGATGAATTTTGGGAAAACAAGAAAGAAAATCAAAATAGTAAATCAGATAATATCAAAAAGGTAGGAAAATCATTATTAATTGCAATACCTGTAATATTAGTAATAATATTTTTGTTATCTTCAGCAGATAGTGTATTTGGAAGTATATTTAGTGATTTTACAAAAACAATATCAAAAATGTTAGAAATAAAAACAATAAATGATTTATTAGGAAGACTTTTGGTAATAGCATTTTCATTTGTATATATTGCAGGATTTATAATTGCATTTGCAAAAAGTGAAAAACACGAAGAAACAGAAGAAAAAACATCAGGAATAAAATTAAGTGATTTAACAATAAAAATGTTGCTAGTATCATTAAATATTATATATTTATTATTTAGTATAATACAATTCAAATATTTATTTATGAATGCAGGAAGAACATCAGATTTTGATTATGCAACATATGCAAGAACAGGATTTTTTCAATTAATGTTTGTATCATTTATAAATTTTGCATTATTACATATTTGTAAGAAAAGTGAAGAAAATAACAAATTTTTAAAGATAATGCTAATAATTTTTACAATAATAATTGTGATATCAGCAGCATTTAGAATGCATTTATATGAACAAGAATACGGATATACATATTTAAGATTATTTGTGTATTTTACATTAATGACAGAAATATTGATATTAATACCAATACTTGCAAGAATTTGTGGTAAAAAAATAGATACATTTAAAACTACAATACAAATTATAGTTATAATGTACGTTGTTTTAAATTTTATAAATATTAATAAAATAATAGCACGAAACAATATAGATAAATATTTATCGGATATAGAAAATGAATCAATAGATTTCTTTTATTTAGAAACAATAACAGGAACAGATTCAATAGAAGAACAATTGAGAATATTGAATAAGAGTGAAGAAGGATTATCAGTAGAGGCAAAAGAATATTTAGCAAATCTTAAATCAAGCGTAAAAAGCAATTTGAGAGGATATAAAATATTATATGGAAAAAATTATAAACCATCATTTTTTGAATGGAATTTATCAAAATCAAGAGTTGAGCCATTATTAGAAAATGTAGATTTAACAGATAGGAGTAGAAATTATGAAAATAACTGGGAATAGAAGTATATCTTCAATGATAAAAATATTTTTAATAATCTTATTTGCAATATGTATTGCATCAGTAATCACGGTACCGATAATTGTAGAAAATCAAGGTATAGGAAGTTTGAAACAAATGATTTTTAATGGGATATTAGGAAGTACAGTAGTATGCATATATTTATCTGCAATTCCAGCGTTAGTGATGCTATATCAATTCATAAAAATATTTAGTTCATTAGAAAAAGGAGAAGTGTTTAGTAGAAAAATAGAAAATAGATTTTTAGTGACATCAATTTGTTCTATTGTAATTGGAATTATATATGCAATAAATGCAATTACAATGCCAAACAAAATAGCACAATTTGAATATTCAGCAATTGTAACATATATGTTTTTTGCAGTAATTGTATCTATGATATTTTTGATTTTGGGAATTGGTTTAATAGTTCTAAAATCAATATATAGAACTGCAATAGAAAATAAAGAAGAAAATGATTTAACAATTTAGAAATGATTTTAAGAGTGTTGTTATATGTGAACATTTTTTAGGAGGAAAAATAAATGGCAATAATAGTTAATTTAGATGTGATGATGGCAAAAAGAAAGATGTCGTCAAATGAGCTTGCACAAAAGATAGGAATTACTAATGCAAATCTTTCTATATTGAAAACTAATAAAGGTAAAGCTATAAGATTTTCTACATTAGATAAAATTTGCGAGGTTTTGGAATGTACACCAGGGGATATTTTGGAATATAGATAGAGTTTTTTGTGGAAATTATGTCTTTTTTAGAGCTATTATCTAGTGACAGCTGCTCACATAAAGACAGAAAAACATCTTGAAAAATAAAATTTGCTGTGATATTATAGTCTTGTTAAAGAGGGAGATACCTATTTAAAAATAAGGAGATGTGTTTTATGAAAAATAAAAAAACAGTAATAATTGTAATAGTAGTAATAGCAATATTAATAGCAGTTATAGCAGGTGTAGCAATATATATAACTAACAAAAACGCACCAAAGCCAGAAGAGGCATTAAGCGCATATATAGAATTATTAAATGAACAGAAATATGACGAAATGTACAATATGATTTCAGAAAGTTCAAAATCACAAATATCACAAGAAGACTTTGTAAAAAGAAACAAAAACATATATGAAGGAATTGATGCTTATGACATAAAAATAACGCAATCTGAAAAAACAAAAGAAGGTAATACATATAAAATTCCATATACTGAAACAATGTCAACATCAGCTGGAACAATAAATTTTACAAACACAGCAAAATTAGTAAAAGAAGATAAAGAATACAAAATAAACTGGTCATCTAGTATGATTTTTCCTGAATTAAGAAGTACAGATAAAGTAAGAGTTTCAAGTTTAACAGCAAAAAGAGGAGAAATTCTAGATAGAAATGACTTGAAACTTGCTGAAAATGGTAGCATTTCTAATGTTGGAATTGTACCTGGTAAATTAGGAGAAAACAAGGAGTCAAATATAAGCAAAATATCTGAATTAACAGGTGTCTCAACAGATTACATAAATACACAAATTTCTGCTTCATATGTGAAAGATGATACATTTGTACCAATTAAAAAAGTTTCAGCAGATAATACAGAATTAAAAGAAAAATTATTACAGATACCTGGAATTAAAATAACAAGTGTTGATGCGAGAGTGTATACACTTGGAGAAGAGGCTGCACATCTAATTGGTTATGTTCAAGCTATTAGTGCAGAAGAGTTAAAACAAAAAGAAGGAAAAGGTTATAGTTCAAGTAGTATAATAGGAAAAGCTGGATTAGAACAAGCATATGAAGATACTTTAAGAGGAATAGATGGTACAGAAATTTATATAATTGATGAAAACGGAAACAAATTGAAAACACTAGCTATACAAGATAAAAAAGATGGAACTGATGTAAAATTGACAATAGATTCAACAATACAAAAACAATTGTATAATCAGATGAAAACAGATAAAGGATTTTTTGTAGTTATGAATCCAACAACAGGAGAATTACTTGCAACAGTAAGTACACCATCATATAATTCAAATGACTTTGTATTAGGGTTAACAAATGAAAAATGGAAAGAACTTAATGATGATACAGGAAAACCTTTATATAACAGATTCTTACAAAGCTATTGTCCGGGCTCAACATTTAAACCTATAACAGCTGCTATTGGTCTAACATCTGGAAAACTTACAACAGACACAACATTCAATTATTCAGGATTGAAGTGGCAAAAAAATTCAAGTTGGGGAGATGTTTATATAACAACATTAACAGCATATAGTGGAGCAAAAAATATATCAAATGCATTAATACATTCTGATAATATATTCTTTGGTCAAGCAGCAATGCAAATTGGAACAGATACTTTTTGTTCAAATTTAGACAAGTTAGGATTTAATGAAAATATTGATGAATTGATTAAATTTCCATTGACATTTAAAAAGTCACAATATTCTAATTCAGGAAAAGCTGATATGAATGAAAAGAAATTAGCTGATTCAGGATATGGTCAAGGAGATATATTAGTTAATCCAATACATATGGCATCAATATATTCTGCTTTTGCTAATAATGGAAATATGGTCAAACCATATATAGAATATCAAAATGGTAAATCTGAATATTTAAAGGAAAATGTATTTACATCAGATGCTGCAAATTCTGTTAAAAATGATTTGATTCAAGTTGTTGAGAATCCTGAGGGAACGGCAAATGATATGAAAATTTCAGGTGTTACTATTGCTGGAAAAACTGGTACAGCAGAGTTGAAAAATTCAAGTACGGATACAGAGAGTGGTACACTAGGCTGGTTTGACTGTTTTACTGTTAATTATTCAGCTAGTAATCCAAATGCAAATGATATGCTTATCATTGGTATGGTTGAAAATACTCAAAATAATAGTAGTGGTGGCAGTCATTATGTTATAAAAAAAATAAGAAGTTTATTTGTTAAATAATAGTAACAAGGGCACAACTAAAATGGTTGTGCCTCTTCCATTTTTTTATGTTATATGCTATATTTAAATAGTAAAATATTATGATTTATATTCATTAGAATATGAAATTGATAATGCAAAAAAACAATATAAAAAAATGGAGTAGAAACATGAAAAAAATATTATTAGTAGAAGACAACGAAACAATAATAATGGGATTAAAATATTCATTAGAGCAAGAAAATTTTAGAGTAATAACAGCTAAAAATGTAGAAGAAAGCAGAGAAAAGATAAAACAAGAGCAAATAGATATAGTCTTATTAGATGTATCATTACCAGATGGAAATGGATTTGATATATGCAAAGAAATAAAAGAAAAACAGGACACACCAGTAATATTCTTAACGGCACAAGATGAAGAAACAAGTGTTGTTTTAGGTTTAGATTTAGGAGCAGATGATTATATTGTAAAACCATTTAGAACCCGAGAATTAATATCAAGAATAAAATCAGTTTTAAGAAGATATGGTCAAAAAGAAGAAAACAGTAACATAATTCAATATAAAAATATAAAAATAGATATATCATCTGCAAAGGTATACAAGGATAATGAAGAAATTATATTTACAAGTTTAGAATACAGAATTTTATTTATGTTGTTTTCAAATCAAAATAAATTGATTACAAGAGAGCAGTTACTAGAAAAAATATGGGATGTTGCTGGAAATTTTGTTAATGATAATACTTTGACAGTTTATATAAAAAGAATTAGAGAAAAATTAGGAGATGATTCAATTATAAAAACTGTTAGAGGACTTGGATATAGGATAGGAGATTAGAATGAAATACTTAAAAAACAAAAATATAAAATACTTAATACTACCAATGGTAATATTAACAATAGTAACAAGCATACTGATTACAATTCAAACATATAACCAATACAAAAAAGTAACAATCACAGCAAACAAAAAAATAGCGGACATAATAGGAATAATGATGCAACAAGAGCCAGAGATAGACACAAGAAAAATAATAGAAATATTAAATTCACAACAAAATAGTGAGGAATATCAAGAAGGACAAGCAGAACTTGAAAAATATGGAATTGATATAAATGAAACAAATTCTATATTATTAGTACAAAAACAAATGAAACAAAATTTAATATCAAATATTATATTAATAATAATATTTAATATCTTATGGATGATTATTACCTTTACATATTTGAAGAAAAGAGATAGAAAAATAAAACAAATTACAGAATATATAAATGAAATAAAAAATAGAAAATATGATTTGGACATAAATGAAAATAGTGAAGATGAGTTAAGTAACCTAAAAAACGAATTATATAAAATTACAGTTATGCTTAGAGAAGAAAGTGAAATATCAAAAAAAGACAAGGAAAATATAAAGATGTCTGTTGAAGATATATCACACCAACTAAAAACACCTTTAACATCAATAACTATAATGCTTGATAATTTAAAGGATAATCCAAATATGGATGAAAATATAAAACAAAAATTTATATTTGAAATTAGTAAACAGGTTGACTGGATAAACTGGCTGGTTATATCAATGTTAAAATTATCAAAATTAGATGCAAATGTAGTACAATTTTATGAAGAAAAAATTAATTTAAAAAGATTTATTGATGAAATAATTAAAAACTTAGAAATACCAATTGAAATTAAAAATCAACAAATTGTTATTGAAGGGAACGAAAATGCTTCATTTATTGGAGATTATAAGTGGCAGCAAGAAGCGGTTACAAATATTATTAAAAATTGCATTGAACATAACAAAGATAATGGAAATATTTTTATAAAGTATGAAGAAAATACTTTGTTTACAAAAATAATAGTAAGAGATGAGGGAGAAGGTATATCAAGAGAAGATTTAAAACATATTTTTGAAAGATTTTATAAGGGAAAAAATTCTTCTGAAAACAGTGTCGGTATTGGACTTGCTCTTGCAAAGAATATTATTGAAAAAAATAATGGTATGATAAGTTGCAAATCAGAGCTTGACAAAGGTACAGAATTTGTGATTAAGTATATGAAGTAAATAAAAAATTTAGTAAAGAACATAAGAAAAGTTAGGAGAAACAAATGGAATAAATAGAGGTAATAGAATGAAATATAATGAAATGAAACAAGCAGTAAATTTATTAGCAAATGAATGGGATTTAGGCAAAAAAGAGGCAGGAGCAGAAGGAAATATTTGTGCATGGATATATCTAATGGATTTATTAGAAGAAAGTGAACAAATTGTAACTTATAAATCAGGTAATAAACTAATTGGATTTTGTGGGTATTCAAAGCAAAGTTCACACAAGAAAATAATAAAAAAGAAAATATATAAAACAATTGGAAATATATTGAGAAAAAGCAAAAAAATAAAAAATAAAGATGCTCTTAATAAATATGATAATAATTATAATTATGTACCAGAAGAATTAGAAAATTACTTTGATGGAGAAGTTTCAATTCTTATAGTAGATAAAAATTATAGAAAGAAAAACATAGGAAAAAAATTATTATTTGAAATATTTGAAATGGCTAAAAAGGACAATATGAAAAATCTACAAATATTAACAGATGAATCTTGTAATTATAAATTTTATGAAAGATGCGGATGCAAAAAAATTTATGAAACAATAATAGAAAATAAAGAATATGGAATATTAGGACAGATTACATCTGAAAAAGCATTTATATACGAAAAAACACTATAATTTATAAGAAATAAATTGAACAAAAAACGGAGAAAAAAATGAAAAAAGATACAAAAAATTTAATTGAATTACTAAAATATTATAAGAAATATAAAATGCTTTCAATAGGAGTAATAATATTAAGTTTAGCATATGCAGGAATTTCGTTATTATCACCAATATATGAAGGAAAAATGCTTGGATTCTTTGAAGAATTTGACAAAAATAATATAATAAAAATAGCACTATTCTTGATAATATTAAGAATTGTAATTGAAATTGTAACTAATTTATGGTCTAGGGTAGTATTAAAACTAAATGGAAAAGTAAACTTTGACTTAAAAAAAGACATGCTAGAAAGCTTAACAAATTTTGAAGTTAAAAATTTTGATAATACAAATTCAGGAATTTTTATATCAAGATTAAATAAAGATACAACAGAATTATCGGAGTTATTTGATTATATAACAGATGACTTATCAGGAGTAATATTAAATGTAAGTTTTATAATTTATGTATTATATCTTAACTTATATTTAGGAATGTTTTTAATTTTAAACATAATATTAGTATATATGTTAACATCAAAAAAATTATTTTATTATAAAAGAACTAAAAAAGATTATAAGGAAAAAGACGAAAAAAACGTTGGGTTGTATACTGATATTATAAGAGGTATAAGAGAAATAAAAGACTTGAATTTAAAATCAGTAGTTTTGAAAGAAGCTAATGAAACACAATTAAAGACAATAAAGGCAGAAATTAAATGCATACATACTAGAAGAACTTGGAACAGGTGGATTGCAGTATTTCAGCATATTTTGGACTTTATATTTATTCTGTTATCAATATATTTTATTATGAATAATTCACTTCAAGTAAGTTCATTTTTAATAATTTTCTTATATAAAAACAAGGTATTAAATTTGATAAGTTATATATCAGAAATAAGAGAAAAACTAGCAGACGGAAAAGTGTCTGCATCAAGAGTTTTTGATATAATTACATATAAGTCTTTTAGTAAAGAAAATTATGGAACAATGGAAGTTAATGACATAAATGGAAATATAGAATTTGATAATGTAGAATTTCAATATAATTCAAAAGAATTATTTAGAAACCTAAACTTTAAAATAGAGCCCAATAAAATGATTGCAATTGTAGGAAAAAGTGGAGAAGGAAAATCAACAATTTTGAAATTAATTAGTAAGGGATATAGTGTAAATAGCGGAAAAATTTTGATAGATAATTATAATATAAATGACTTATCAGAAAAAACAATAAAAAATAGCATTTCCGTTGTTTCACAATCGCCATATATTTTTAATTTATCAATAAAAGATAATATAAAATTAGCAAATCCAACAGCAACAGATGAAGAAATAATTAAGGTATGCAAAAAAGCTCAAATACATGATGTGATTACTTCAATGGAAAAAGGATATGACACCATGGTTGGCGAAAATGGAGTGATTTTAAGTGGAGGACAAAAACAAAGAATTGCTATTGCAAGAGCACTAATAAAGAAATCAAAAATAATTCTATTAGATGAAGCAACAAGTTCCTTGGATAATAGTAATCAAGAAAAAATCAAAAATGTTATTAAAGAATTATCAAAAGATCATACGGTTATAATTGTTGCACATAGATTGAGTACAATAGTAAATTCTGATAATATTTTTGTAGTAAATAATCATAAAATATGTGCATCTGGTACACATACAGAATTAATGAAAAATTGCGAAGAATACAGAAATTTATATGAAATAGAAGAATATTGATACTTCTAAAAATAGAGTAGAAACATTAAATAATAAAGAATGATTGAGAGAGGTAAAAAATGAACATAGGAATAGATATAGATAATGTAATATCAAATTTTGATGAAGTTCTAAAAAAAGAATTTTTAGAACATGATAAAGAACTAAGAAATACAGGAATAGTTAATCCAGAAGCACACATGACAAATGGAATGTTTGATTGGTCAGATGATGAAGTGTGGTCATTTTATTTGAAAAATATTGAAAGAATAATTAAAAGCTTAGACGTAATAGAAGGTGCAAAAGAATATATTGAAAAGCTAAAAGAAGATGGACATACAATTGTAATTATTACAGGTAGAGACAATGGAGAATATGCAGATCCTTACAATATGACAAAAGAATGGTTAGCAGATAAAAAAATACCATATGATAAATTAGTATTCACAAATTCATACAAAAATGATAAAAATGGGAAAACACGAAAATGCTTTGAAAATAATATTGATATAATGATAGATGATTCAGCTGGGATTTGTAGAGATTGTTTTGAAAATAATATAACAACACTTATAATGGACAAGCCTTGTAATAGAGAAGAAAAAGAAATCACAAGAGTTCATAATTGGAAAGAAATTTATGAATTTATCACAAACTATAAGAGAAAAGTTAATGTAATACTTGATACAGACACATACAATGAATGTGATGACCAATTCGCACTAGCTTACTTATTAAAGAATCAAGATAAATTTAATATTGAAGCAATAACAGTAGCACCGTTTTCAAGAGATGATGGAAAAGAAACAATTGAGGAATTAGCAGAAAAAAGCTATAACGAAATATTAAAAATATGTAATTGGTTGAAATTTAAAACAGAAAATAAAGTGTTTAAGGGTTCGACAGATTACATGTGTAATGGTTACGACGAAAGTAATGATGCAGTAAATAAAATAATAGAAATAGCAAATAAAAATGAAAAAACATATATATTAGCAATTGGAAAAATCACAAATGTTGCATTGGCAATAAAAAAAGCGCCAGAAATTATAAAAAATATAGAAGTTATTTGTTTAGGAGGACCTAGTTTTCTAAAAACAAATCATAAAGAATCAAATTTTAGACATGATATACAAGCTGTTAGAGAAGTATTTGAATCAAAAGTAAAACTAACTGTAATTCCGGCTAGAAATGTGGCATCAAATCTAATGACTTCAATATATGAATTAGAACATTTTTTAAAAGGAAAAAGTGAATTATGTGATTATTTGTGCCAAAGATTTGTAAATGATACTTACCACGAAATAAAAGAAAGAAGAGTGATTTGGGATATAAGCGTTATTGCATATATGATAAACAGAACATGGTTTGAGACAGAAAAAATCAGTTGTCCTATTATAAATGATGATACATCATATAAGTTAACGAAAAATAGACATGAGGTTACATTTGTTAATTATTTAGATGCTAATAAGATATATAATGACTTATTTAGAAAATTAGGAGAATAGTCTAAAAAGGAGAAAAATATGAAATTAACAGTAGAAAAAGCAAGAGAAATGTTGGAAGAAGCCAGAAAAGAAACATCAGATGACCACTGGATAAATCATTCAATTTGTGTAGGAGATTCGGCAGGAAAAATAGCAGAAAAATTAAACTTAGATGTAGATTATGCAAAAACACTTGGATACATACACGATATAGGTAAAGCAGTAGGAGAATTTAAAGAACATGTAATAAACGGATATAAGTACTTAAAAGAATTAGGATATGATGATGAATATGCAAATGTTTGCTTAACACACTCTTATTTGAACAATGATGTTAATTGCGTAGCCGGAGGTATACCAAAAAATATACCATTTAGAACAGAATTTATAAAAAATCATGAATATACAATATATGAAAAAATAATAAATTTATGTGATTTGATGTGTACTGATACTATTATGACTATTGATAAGAGATTGATAGATTTAATAATTAGAAAAGGTGTTTATGAAAATACTCAATATCATATAAAAGAAACTTATAAATTAAAGCAATATATTGATGAACAATTAGGATTTAATCTTTACGATTTATTCCCTAGTATAAAAGATAATTTATAGGTTACCATTCACAGCTATATAGGAGGAAAAATGAACGAAGAATTAACCGCAAAAAGACAACTAAAAATATCATTACCAATAGCTTTTGAGAATTTTGTAAATCTTTTAATGACATTAATAGATACTCTTGTTGTAACAACATTAGGAACAAGTGCAGTAGGAGCAATAGGAGCAATGGGAGTAATAATAGACATAATGCAAATGAGCATACAATCTCTCAATACAGCTAATATAGCACTACTTTCAAAAACAATAGGTGAAAAAAATGATGAACAATCAAAAATAATAACAGGAAACTCAATAATAATAACAATAGTAATATCAATTTTAACAATACTATTGGTATACCTTATAAGACCAATATTTCCAGGACTATTTAATGTAGACAAGATTTGTATTACATATATTACAATAAGACTTATAGGATTTATGCAAAGTTCTATTGTAATGATACTTACCGGACATCAAAGAACAATAGGAAAACAAGGAATGATAATGATTTTAAGAATTATAGCAGTTATCTTTAACTTAATATTTGATTTAGTAGTTGTAAAACTAGACTATGGAGTAGCAGGGGTTGCATGGGTTACAATAAGCATAGATACTGCACTTTGTATTTTTTTAATATTAAAATCTAAATCTAATGTAAAATATAAATTTGATAAAGGAATATCTAAACAAATTTTTGACTTTTTTAAATGGAATTGCATTGAAAGAATAGTGTCAAAAGTAGACAAATTTGTATTTAATATTTTAGTTTCAAGAATAGGAGAAATGGAATATGCAGTACATGTAATTGTAATACAGATAAGAGATGTATCACAAGCTTTTATACAAGGATTTAGTGATGGTATTACAATAAGTATAGGAATAGAATCAGGAAATAATAATAAAGAAAGAATGAAGAATGCCAAAAATGTAATAAGAAAATTAATAAATATATTTTCTGTTGTTGTTCCAATTCTTACAATTATTATTGCCATTATTATTGCAAACATATCATTTAAAGAAAATGAACTTTTATTAATTTTTTATTCAGTATTACCATTATTAATAATTGGACAATACGAAGAAATAAGTGGAACATATTATTATGGAATTCTTAGAGGAATTAGAGAATTTAAGTTTCTAGCACAAAGAAATTTTGTTACTTCAGTGATAAAAATTGTTATCGCAACTATTTTATCGTATACTGTGTTAGGAATTAAAGGAGTATGGATTTCATATATGGTTTATTGTATAGTTCAGAAACTATTATCAAAACGTAGATATGAAATTATAGAAGAACAATCAAAATGAGATAAAAGGATAGAATGAAAATGTTATTTAACAAAGAAAAAATTAAGGAAGCACTAGATTATTATTTAATAAAAGATGCTGATTATCAAGAAAAATGTAACATATGTATAGATGAAATCATAAGACAAAAAAATATATATATAAAAGCAAAAGAAATATATGAAATTCTATATACAGACGAAACAGGAAAATTTAAAGAATTATGGAATGAAAAAGACATAAATATTTTGTTTGGACAAAAAGTAAATCCATTTATAACGAATATATTATTACTATTAGGATTTGAATATCATATAAAAACCATCAAAAAATATGATTTTGATGATGAACAAATAAAAAAACAAAAGCAAAGAATAAAAGAATGTTTGTTAAATGATATTGTAAATAAGCATTATAATGGAATCAGGATTTCACAGATGCTATGGGGAACATATTTTATAAATGGAAGACTAATAGAATGTGGAAGACTACAATTTGAACCAACAAGTAATGATAAAGTAAAAATACATATACCAGCGGGGAATAAACTTGATATAAAAGATGTAAAAGACTCCATAGAAAATTCAAGAAAATTAATAAAAAAATACTATAATATAGAAAATCCAAAATACATTTGTGAATCATGGCTATTAAGTAAAGAAATATCAGAAATGCTAGATGAAAACTCTAATATTAGAAAATTTCAAGAACTATTTGATATACAAAGTTCTGAAAATGGAATAGATGATGTTTTAAATTTTGTATTTAATTTAAAAAAGTGCGATAATTATAATGAATTATCGGAAGTAACAAGGTTACAAAAAAATATAAAAGAATTTTTAAAGAGTAATAAAACAATATATGATGGATATGGGGAGTTGAAATAATGAAAATATATGTTATGAGACATGGACAGACAGATTGGAATTTAGCAGGAAAAGCCCAAGGAAGGACAGATATAGAGTTGAATGATACTGGAATAGAACAAGCAAAACAAGCCAAAAAACAAATAGATAATTATAAAATAGATTTAATAATATGTTCTCCACTAAAAAGAGCAAGAAAAACAGCAGAAATAATAAATGAAGCTATAAACTGTCAAATTATCAGTGATGAAAGAATAATAGAAAGAGGCTTTGGAAATATTGAAGGAAAAACAGATGAAGAATGGAAAAAAATACTTGGTGATAATACATATGCAATAAGTAATTATTATTTAAATTTTAATGAATCAAATATAGAATCTATGAGAAATATATGTGAACGAGTGTGGGATCTATTGGATGAAATAAAAGAAAAATACAAAGATAAAAATGTATTACTTGTTACACATGGAGGGACTTGTAGAGCAATTAATGCATATTTTAATGGAATTGATGAAGATGGATATGTTCAAAGTGTAAAAATAAATAATTGTGAAATTAAAGAATATGAATATAAATAACTCAAAGGAGAAAATGATGGAGCAAACAAATAGAAAATATATAGCAATAATTGCATTTTTAAGAAAATTTTTAAGTGTATTTTTTTCACTATTTTTTAATATATACATATTAAAAATAGTTAATAATGATATGAACTTTATACTGAAATATACAGTATACTCAGTTATATTAGCTTTTATATTAGAATACATATCGTTAAAAATAATAAACTCTAAAAATGCAGGAATATTTTATAAATCAAGTTTTGTGCTAAGTGTAATATGTATTATTTTGTTAATAATACTTAAAGAAAAAGTTGTTAAATATGTATATCTAATAAAAACATTAGATACAATGAAATCTACATTCTATGCTGTGCCATATGAACTAATTGTAATAGGTTCAAACACTAATAAATCAATGAGTAGTTATTTAGCAAATTTAAACATATTGGAGAATATCACAACAGTATTAACACCAATATTTTCAGGATTTGTAATTGAGAAATTTTCATATAATGTATTATTTATAATTTTAGGATTAGAAACAATGTTAATTATAGTAATAGCATCGAATATTAAAGATTTTACAGTTCAAGATAAAAAGATGAATTTAAGAGAATTTTGGAAAGTAGCAAAAGATAAGATATGTTTGAAAGATATTTATAAATGTATGTTTTTTAGAAGAATATCATCGCAAGGAGCAATGACAGAATTATTACCAATTGTATTATTTTTGAGATTGGGAACTGAATTGAGTTTTGGAAGTTATAATACAATGTTTGCAATTATATCAATTATTTCATTACAAATATTGAAAGTAATAAATAATAAGAATATTAATAAAAAATTTTATCCATATATGGCTATTATAATATTTATATCCTCATTAATGGTTGTATTTAATACGAATTTTATTACACTATTGATTTATTATATATTAATGAATTCTTTTGGAATAATAATTGAATCTGAATCTTGTAGTGCCGTTTACACTGCAATTAAAGTTGATAATTTAGAAAAATACAGAAAAGAACATATAATGACTTTTAATATTTATATGATAATAGGACAAATTATAAGTTATGGTTTGGTATATATTTTATATAATTATTTTTATAATGTAAATATACTTTCAATAGCAATTTCTATCTTGATGTTTTTCTTGATAATTTCTGCAATTTATTTAAGAAAGACAGAACAGTATTTATATAAAAGGCAAAATAAAAAAGGAGAATTGAAATGGAGAACAATGTAAAATTAATCAAAGAAAATAACGACTTCTTTAGAGAGTGGATTATAGAAGAATGGAAACATCATAATACAGTAGATGATGTTTATCAATTAAGAATTATAAAACCAGAAGAATTAAAATTTGATAAAAATGAAGAATACTATAAAATTATGAATGATAATGAAATGGTAGGATTTATAGGAATAAAAAATTATGATAAAGAATTATATTTGTATAGGTTTTTTATTGATGAAAAGAATAGAAATAAAGGGATTGGAACGATAGCTTTGAATAAGATAATTGATATGGCTAGAGAACAAAATAAAGATATGACATTAGAGGTGATTGGAGATAATATTGCAAGAGATTTATATGAAAGATTAGGCTTTAAAACACATTATAGAAGAATGGTATTAAAAATAAATGATGATATTTATGAAAATTAATATTTAGATTTGATTAGTATTGTCTTACAAAACTGAAACTCATTTTGTGAGATTGTACTACAAAATTATTAATTATTCATATTATTGACCTAGTTATTTCATTGTGGTAGAATATCAAAGGGTAATAAAGATAGAAATAAGGAGAAATAAAAAATGAAAAAAATTTCAATAGTAGTGCCAGTATATTACAATCATGACAATCTTTTGCCATTGTATGCAGATTTGAAGGAAAAAGTATTTACAAAGTTGCCAACTGAAACTGAATATGAATTAATATTAGTGGATGATGGCTCAAAAGATGGGTCTTATAAGGTGATGCAAGATTTAGCTAAAATAGATTCAAATGTAAAAATTATGAGGTTATCAAGAAACTTTGGTGAACATTCTGCAATTTTAGCGGGATTATCACAATGTACAGGAGATTGCGCTGTAAGAAAAGCAGCTGATTTACAAGAACCGTCTGAAATGATATTAGATATGATGAAAAAGTACGAAGAAGGAAATAAGGTTGTTTTAGCTGTAAGGGCTGATAGAGATGAACCTGTTACACAAAAGGCATTTTCTAATTTGTATGCCTTTTTGATGAGAAAATTAGCATTGCATAATATGCCAAAAGGAGGGTTTGATTCCTTTTTAATAGATAGACAAGTTATTGATTTTTTAGTAAAAATGCAAGAATGTAATACATCTTTAATGAGTCAAATTTTATGGGCGGGTTTTGAGACTGCGACAGTACCATATGTTCGAAAAAAAAGAGAAATAGGAAAGTCAAAATGGACTTTATCTAAAAAAGTAAAATTAGTATATGATTCATTATTGAGCTTTTCATATTTTCCAATAAAATTGATAACAACAGCTGGATTTTTTAGCTTTTTTACAGCAATAATTTGGTTGATAGTTATCGTATATAAAAGAATGACAGGTGTTATTGATGTTGAGGGATATGCGTCAATTATAATAATTATGTTAATTGGATTTGGAATTACAATGCTTTCTATAGGAATTTTAGGAGAGTATTTATGGAGAACTTTTGATGCTGCACGAAAAAGACCACCATATATTATAGAAAAAGTAGAGAAGGGTAAAATGGTTGAAAAATAATGATGATAGATGAAGTAGTAGAGAAATGTAAAAAACACAAACAATTAATATTAATGATATTTTTATTAGGATTATTTGGTTATTATTTAATTTGGACAATTTCACAACCATATAATTCATGCCCTGATGAAGGAATGAAATGGGATATATGTAAGTATGTTTCTGAACATAATTCTATACCAGATGGAAGAGACGAGAGCATAAGAAATCCTATATGGGGAATTTCATATGCTTTTCAACCAATTCTTACATATATGATTTGCGCAATGTTTATGAAAATAGCATCAATATTTACAACAAATCAATTTGCTTTAGTTGTTTCGGCAAGACTTGTTAGTACAATAAGTATGACTTTATCAATATATTTTGTAATAAAAATTGCAGATAAATTATTTAAAGATAAGGAAAAATATAAATATTTATTTGTTTCTATAATTGCATTTCAACCTATAACAGCGTTCTTGGCGTCATATATAAATAATGATTCGACTGCCATACTGGCAACTACAATGATAATTTATTTATGGATTTTGGGATTGGAGAGTAATTGGAAAACAAAATATTGTGTGTTATTAGGACTAGCTATTGGATTTTGTGCTTTAACATATTATAATGCATATGGATATATATTTTGTAGTGTAATAATTTGTTTGATATCAACAGTATTAAATAAAGTGAAAGTAAAAGATATAACGCAAAAAGCAATAATAGTTTCACTTGTGGCATTTGCAGTAGCAGGATGGTGGTTTGTTAGAAATGCAATAATATATGATGGTGACATATTGGGAACTAGAACGCAAAATGAATATGGTGACAAATATGCAATGGAGAATTATAAACCATCGACTAGAAAAACACCACAAAACAGAGGAGAAAGCCTTTGGCATATGTTATATGATGATAAATGGATAAAGATTGTGATAAGAAGTTTTGTAGGCATATTTGGGTATCATTCAATAATTATGTCAAATAAAATATATTATTCATATTTTTTAATATGGTTAATTGGAGGGATTGGATGTATATTAAAGTTTAAAGAATTATTTTTTTATAAAAGTGAGGAAAAAAATAAATATTTGTTAAATTATATATTTGTAATAGCATTAATAATTCCAATTGTTTTAAGTATAATATATTCCTACACAAGCGATTTTCAGCCACAAGGTAGATATATAATGGGAATTATAGTACCATTTACATATTTTGTGGTTACTGGGATAGAAACAGTGTTAGAAAAATTTATTAAATCACAAAGGATGAAAAAAATTATTGTTTTAGTGTTAATTTTACTTGTAATAATAATATCTTTTGAGGCAATATTTACATATGTAATACCAACATATAAAAAGTTATAGAAAGAAGAGATGAAATATGATAGGTTTTAATATTCCAATTTATATGGATGAATCAATTAATTGTATAAAGAAGGCTGCAGAAAATAGAAAAATCTGCGGAGATGGAGAATTTACAAAAAAATGTAGTAAATTAATGGAAGAAAAGTTTAATGCACAAAAAATATTATTAACAACATCATGTACATCTGCATTAGAAATGGCTGCAATTTTGTTAGATATACAACCAGGAGATGAAGTAATACTTCCATCATATACATTTGTATCAACTGCAGATGCATTTGTAATGGTTGGTGCAAAAATTGTTTTTGTTGATATAAATCCAAAAACAATGAATATAGATGAAAATAAAATAGAAGAAGCTATAACATCTAAAACTAAAGCTATTGTTGTTGTTCATTATGCGGGTATTTCACCAGATATGGACAGGATAATGAAAATTGCAAAAGAACACAATTTAAAAGTAGTAGAGGATTCTGCACAAGGTGTTATGGCTAAATACAAGGATAAGTATTTAGGTACAATTGCAGATTTAGGATGTTACAGCTTCCATGAAACAAAAAATTATAGTATGGGTGAAGGTGGAGCAATTGTAATTAATGATCCAGAGCTAATAGAAAGAGCAGAAATAATCAGAGAAAAGGGAACTAACAGAAATAAGTTCTTTAGAGGAGAAATCGATAAATATACTTGGATTGATTATGGTTCATCATATTTACCAAGTGAATTGAATTGTGCATATTTATATCCTCAACTTAAGGATGCGGAAATGATAAATAATGACAGATTAACTTCATGGAATTATTACAAAGATGGACTTAAAGAATTAGAAAAAGATGGATGTATAACATTACAATATGTACCAGAATATAGCGAACACAATGCACATATGTTTTACATAAAGGCAAAAAATTTAGAAGAAAGAACAATGCTAATAGAGTATTTAAAATCAAAAGGAATTCAGGCTGTTTTTCATTATATTCCATTACATACTTCTCCTGCAGGAATGAGATTTGGAAGATTTTTTGGAGAAGATAAATATACAACTTCAGAAAGTGAGAAACTTGTGAGATTACCAATGTATTATGGATTAACAAGAAAAGAACAAGATGAAGTAATAAATGCAATTAAAGAATTTTACAAGAACTAATTGCAAGTTTGGAAGGAAGAGTTGTTATGAAGAAAATAGTTATTATAGGTGCAAATAATTTTCAAATGCCACTTATTAAAAAAGCAAAAGAATTGGGATATGAGGCACATGTATTTGCATGGAAAGAAGGGGCTGTTGGAGCAGAGTTTGCAGATTTCTTTTATCCAATAAGTATAATAGAAAAAGACTTAATTCTAGAAGAATGTAAGAAAATAAAACCAGATGCAGTTATTTCAGTTGCGTCTGATTTGGCAACATTAACAGTAAATTATTTAGCAGATAAATTAGGACTTACAGGTAATAGTTTAGAGTGTACACAAATATCTACTAATAAATATAAAATGAGACAAGCCTTTCAGGCCAATAAAGTATCTGTTCCTAAATTTATTGAAACATCAAAATTTGATACAAATACTTTAGAACAAATAAGTAAGATGAATTTGCCAATTATTGTAAAACCAACAGATAGGTCAGGAAGCAGGTCAATTACTAAAATAGAATCATTAGATAGTGAAGAGTTGAAAAAAGCAATTGAAGAAGCTATAAGTGTATCTTTTGAGAAAAAAGCAATTATAGAAGAATATATTGAAGGAGAAGAATTTAGTGCAGAAAGTATTTCTTATAGAGGAAAGCATACATTACTTACAGTAACTAGAAAGCAAACAACAGGTGCACCACATTTTATAGAAACAGGACATATTCAACCTGCTGGATTAGATAAAGAAATAATGAAGAAAGTAGAAAAAGAAATATTTGCAGGTCTAAATAGTTTGAAAATAGAAAATGGTGCATCACATGCAGAGTTCAAAATTACTCCTAATGGAAAAATAAAAATTATAGAGATAGGTGCAAGAATGGGTGGAGATTGTATTGGTTCAGACCTAGTACAAATTTCTACAGGATATGATTTCTTAAAAATGGTAATTGATGTTGCTTTAGGAAATGCACCAGATTTTACAAAAATTGTTGAGCTAAGAAAGGCAGTTATTAAATTTATCTTTTCAAAAGAAGATGTTGAAGAATTGGAAAAAATACAAAAAGAAAAGCCAGAGTGTATTTATTATGTGAGCCCAATAGAAGAAATAAATTCACATAAGATAATTGATAGTTCAACAAGATATGGATATTATATTTTAGCAATATAACAAAAGAGGGATTATATGGAAAATAAAGTAAAAAAGAAAACAAAGTTAAAGGAAATTTTTATACTACAAATAGTTATTGCAATATATACATTATCAACAGTATTTGCTAAATTCGCATCAGGACAAGAGTTTATGTCATTCAAATTTATATTGTATTATGGGTTAGAAATGCTTATATTAGCTGTGTATGCAGTTGTGTGGCAACAATTGATAAAGAAGTTTGATATTTCAGTTGCATATGCAAATAAAGCAATGGGATTGCTTTGGTCAATTGTGTGGGCAATATTAATTTTTAATGAAACGATAACAATAAAAAATGTGATAGGAGTAGTAATTGTAATTGTAGGTACAATTATAGTGAATAGTGAAGATGAGTAAATATGTTTGTTTATTAATTTTAGCAGTTTTGGTAAGTTCTATATCTCAAATTATATTGAAGAAAAGCGCTTCTAAAACTTATAGTTCAATATTAAAGGAATATTTAAATATATATGTAATAACTGGATATGGTTTAATGGTTCTTTCAACTATTTTAGTTATATTAGGATTAAAAGGTGTACCATATAAAAATGAACCGATTATAGAGTCTTTGGGATATATTTTTGTTATGATTTTAAGTAATAGGATTCTTGGAGAGAAAATTACTAAGAAAAAGATTGTTGGGAATGGTTTGATTTTGTTAGGAATTTTAGTTTATTATATATGATGACCTAGGAAGCACTTCCAATATCCATAATATTTTTAAGGGCTGTGAACTGTAGCACTATATAAGTGCATTTTTCGAAAAATACGAAAGGACTTAAATCACTTATGAATAATATTATAACACAAAATCAAAAAAATATAAAGAGATATTTACCACATGAATTAAAAACCAGAGAAAATGCAGTAAAAATGTATAGAAAATGTAATGATATAGGATATGTATGTAGAAAATATCATATATCAAGGACATCATTATGGAGATGGAATAAAAAATATGATGGAAGAAAAGAATGGTGTTAAGATAGATTTTGGACACGAAAGCGTAGAGATGTTATAATAGTTTTATATGCTTGGAAATGAGTGTTCAAAATGGCAAAAAATAAAAGTTATGATGAAGATTTTAAAAGATGATTGTTGAGTTATATGAAAGTCATACAACAACAGCAGCAAACATTGTACTACAAAATAAAAATATAGTGTAGACTTTAGATAAAATTGTGCTATAATATTAATACAATTTAAAAATACTAAAAATAAAGGAGAAAAATATGTTTAGTTTTAACTTTGATAAAAGAACGATGTATATAATAATAGGAATAATGTTATTATTTATATTAATACAATACGCAACAAACCCAGGGCAACTACTAGGATTACTAATAAGTGCACCAGGAGTATTAATAGCAATAACATTCCATGAATTTGCACATGGATATGCAGCATATAAACTAGGAGACGATACAGCAAAAAGACAAGGAAGACTAAGTTTAAACCCATTTGCACATTTAGATCCAGTAGGAACACTAATGTTACTAGTAGCAGGATTTGGATGGGGAAAACCAGTAGAAGTAGACCCAAGAAACTATACAAGAAAAATATCAATGGAAAAAGGAGAAGCAATAGTCTCACTTGCTGGACCATTAATGAACTTTATACTAGCAATAATATTTACACTAATATACTGTGCAATATATAAATTTGCTAGCACTGCATTTATGGTTTCAACAGTTGGAACAGTAATAATGCTATTAATATCAAGTACAATATCAATAAATATTGGACTTGGAGTATTTAACTTAATACCATTACCACCATTAGATGGTTCAAAAATAATAATGCCATTATTACCAAATAAAGCAAAAGAATTTTTTATAAATAATGAGCAAATATTTTACATCATATTTGTACTTATTTGGATAACAGGAATTGCAGGAACAATAATAACACCAGCAATTAGTTTGGTATCAAAAGGAGCACTAGCATTAGGAAAATTAATATTTAGATTATAAAAATTAGGGATTGGTGGATGGTTCTTCAATCCCGATTTTTTAATGAATGAGAGGAAGCATTTAAGATGAAAAAAGATATATTAACATTAGGAATAGAATCAAGCTGTGACGAAACATCAGTATCAGTAGTAAAAAATGGAAGAGAGATATTGTCAAATGTAATAGATACACAAATACCAATACACGAAAAATATGGTGGAGTAGTACCAGAAATAGCATCAAGAAACCATATTGAAGCAATATCAAGAGTAACAAAAAAAGCACTAGAAGAAGCTAATGTGAAATTTGAAGATATAGATGCAATAACGCCAACATACGGACCAGGTTTAGTAGGAGCATTATTGGTAGGATTATCATATGCAAAAGCATTGAGCTTTGCTATAAATAAACCATTAGTTGGTGTAAACCATATACAAGGACATATTGCTGCCAATTACATAACATATCCTGAATTGAAACCACCATTTTTATGTGTTATGACATCTGGTGGAAATACACAATTGATACATGTAAAAAATTATACTGAATTTGAAGTTTTGGGAAAGACAAGAGATGATGCAATTGGAGAGGCTTTTGATAAAGTAGCAAGAGTTGTTGGCCTTGGCTATCCAGGTGGACCAAAGGTTGATAAGCTTGCAAAAGATGGAAATCCAGATGCAATAGTATTACCTAAAACACATTTTGATAATTTGGATTTTAGTTTTAGTGGAATAAAGACGGCTGTTATAAATTTACATCATAAAAATCCTGATATAAATAAGGCGGATTTATGTGCAAGTTTTGAAAAAACAGTAACAGAAATATTAGTGGAAAATGCTGAAAAAGCTTTAAATCAAACTGGATTAAAAACAGTTGCTTTGGCGGGAGGAGTATCTGCGAATTGTTATATTAGAGAAGCGTTTATGAAATTCAAAGAACATGGAGTAAATGTTTATATGCCTGATTTGAAATTATGTACTGACAATGCAGCAATGATTGCTTCTGCTGGATATTATAATTTTATTGAAGGAAAAATAAATGAATTGAATTTAAATGCTATTCCTAATTTAAAATTAAGTTAAAATTGAAAAAGGACTGATTCACTTGAATCAGTCCTTTTGGGGTATTTGAGCTAAGATATATTTACCATTATTACAGGTTTTGTATCATTTCCAGAACCTATTAACTGTAACGATATTTGTAAAGTTTTTTTGGATATACTACAAGTATCAATCCAGTTAACTTTATGGACTGAATAGTATATTTTTTTGAGTTCATAGGCTCTTTTTAACCATCTCTCACTAGAACGACGTGAGAGTTGCTTTGAAAGCTCACTGCTTAATCCTAATATAGGATTAAAAATCAGCTTAGTGAAATCAGTTGCAGAGTAATCTGTTTTAAAGGCTTGTAGCCGATATTGTCCAAGAGATCTTTCTGCTTCTTGATATACATTATTTTGAATAATGTATAATAAATCTCTTAGAGCATCACGATTTTCATTATTTAGTGCTGTTGCTTCCATGTTTGCACCCTCCTGCGTATATAATAAATTAATTATAATACATTTTTTCAAAAAAAGCAAATTTATGAAAAACAATTATAGACAATTAAAGAAAAATATTGTAAACTATAAAAAGAAAAAAGAACGGAAAAAAGGAGGAAAAAATGGCAATATATACAATAGGAGACTTACACCTATCATTCAACACTAACAAACCAATGGATATATTCGGAAAAAACTGGCAAAATTATGAAGAAAAAATAAAACAAGACTGGTTAGCAAGAGTAAGACCAGAAGACACAGTAATATTGCCAGGAGACTTTTCTTGGTCAATGTACTTAGATGAAACTGACAAAGACTTCGAATTTATAAACAACTTACCAGGGCAAAAAATTCTATTAAAAGGAAATCACGACTATTGGTGGACAACAGTAACAAGTATGAGAAAATACATAGAAGAAAAAAGTTTCAAAAACATTGATTTTTTATATAATAATAGCTATGAATATGAAAATAAAATAATAGCAGGAACAAAAGGCTGGAACATATCAGAAGAACAAGAAGATATACGACTAACAAAAAGAGAAGTAGCAAGACTAGAACTATCAATAAAAGATGGAATCCAAAAACATGGAGAAGATAAAGAAATAATAGTATTTATGCATTATCCACCATTAACGAAAAACTATATGAATACAGAATATACAAAGATGTTGAAAAAATACAATATTAAAAGATGTTATTATGGACATTTACATGCAAACTCAATTTTAGATGCAGTAGAAGGAAATGTTGATGGAATAGAATATAAATTAGTTAGCAGTGATGGATTAGATTTTAAATTATTGAAAATCTAACCTAAAAATTATATGGAGAGAAAATATGGATTTAACAGAAGATGTAAAATATGTAAAAGGAGTAGGACCCAACAGGGTTACACTATTAAACAAAATAGGAATATTCACTATAAAAGACCTAATCACATATTATCCAAGAGGATATGAAGACAGAAGTAAACCAAAAAATATATGTGAATGTACAAATGGAGAAATTGCATTAATAGAAGCAGTAGCAATGTCAAGATTAGTAGATAGCAGAATAAGCAAAGGAAGAACAATGCAAAGACTATTGGTTATGGATGAAACAGGACAAGCAGTAATAACTTGGTTCAATCAACCATATTTAAAGTCTAAATTTCAAACTCGGAAAAAGATATAGATTCTATGGAAAAATAGAATTTCAATATGGAAAGGTAAGTATGAATGCTCCTGTATTTGATGAAATAGAAAATTCAAATAATACTGGAAAAATAATACCTATTTATCCATTAACATTTAGTTTAACACAAAATACATTGAGAAAAATAATTGAAAATGGACTACAAAAGGTTCAAGAACAAGGTGGTATGCCAGAGACTTTACCAGACTATATTTTAAATGAATACAAATTAGAAAATGCAAACAGGGCGAATTATGATATACATTTTCCAAAAGACTTTGATAATTTCAAAAAAGCCAGAAAAAGACTAGTTTTTGAAGAATTGTTATCAACCCAATTAGCATTATTACAATTAAAAAATAGCAATTTAACAGATAAAAAGGGAATAAAATTTGATAAAAATGTAAAAATGTCAGATGTAATAAATACATTACCATTTCAATTAACAAAAGCTCAGCTGAGAGTGTTACAGGAAATTGATGAAAATATGGAATCAGAAAAATCAATGAATAGACTTTTGCAAGGAGATGTTGGATCTGGAAAAACTGTTGTTGCAATGATTACAACATATAAAGCAGTAAAATCTGGGTATCAAGCAGCAATTCTAGCTCCAACTGCAATTCTAGCAACACAACATATGGTGAATTTTGAAAAAATACTAAATCATTTTGATATTAAATGTGAATTATTAATATCAGGTATCAGCAAAAAAAAGAAAGAAGACATTTTGGAAAGACTGAAAAATGGAGAGATTGACATATTGATTGGAACACATGCTATGTTAGAAGAAAATGTAGAGTTTAAAAATTTAGGGTTAGTTGTTACAGATGAACAACATAGATTTGGTGTAAAGCAAAGAACAAAAATTGCACAAAAAGGTCAGAACCCAGATGTGCTAGTAATGTCAGCAACACCAATCCCAAGGACTCTTGCATTAATTTTATATGGAGATTTGGATATATCAATAATTGATGAGCTTCCACCTAATAGAAAAACAATAGAAACATTTGCTGTTACAAACAGAATGGAAGAAAGAATTAATAATTTCATAAAAAAGCAAATTGATGATGGTAGACAAGCATACATCGTATGTCCATTAGTTGAAGAAAGTGAAGAAGAGGATACAGACTTGAAAGCTGTTACAACTTTATATGAAAAATGCAAAGAAGAGACTTTTCCTGATTATAGAGTTGAGTACATACATGGTAAAATGAGGCCAAAAGATAAAGATGAAATAATGGAGAGATTCAAAAACAAGGAAATTGATATACTTATTTCTACGACTGTTATTGAGGTTGGTGTTGATGTACCAAATGCAAATATAATGGTAATTGAAGATGCAGAAAGGTTCGGATTGGCACAATTACATCAATTAAGGGGAAGAGTTGGCCGTGGTGAGTATAAATCATATTGTGTGCTAAAATTTAAAGGCAAGGGGCAAAATACAAAAGAGAGAATGAAGATTATGTGTGAGACAAATGACGGTTTTCTAATTTCTCAAAAAGACTTAGAGTTAAGAGGCTCTGGTGATTTTTTTGGTACAATGCAACATGGAATTCCTGATTTTAAGATTGCAAATTTATTTACAGATATGGATATTTTGAAAGTGGCTCAGGAGGCGGCTGTTAAGATTGTAAATAATGACCCTAAATTGGAAAAAGAAGAAAATAAATTATTGAAAATATCTGTTAAAAACAAGTTTACAGATAGAATAGAAATTTAAAACTTGTCAAAATAGGAAAAATTTTTAGATAGAAAGAATAAATAATAAATCTTTAAAAATAGATCGCATTTTTGACAAAAAATGGAGGAAAAAAATGATAATATTTGGAATAGATATAAGAGTATATTTTTTACTATTTTTAACATATTCATTTGCAGGATGGTGCATGGAAGTAATTGGAAAATTAATACAATATAAAAGATTTATAAACAGAGGATTTTTAGTTGGACCATATTGTCCAATATATGGAACAGGAGCAATTTTAATAACATTTTTACTTAAAAAATATGTATCAGACCCATTTGCATTATTTGTAATGGCAATACTAGTGTGCGGAACACTAGAATATCTAACAAGTTATTTTATGGAAAAAATATATCATGCAAGATGGTGGGATTATAGCCAAAGAAAATTCAATATAAATGGAAGAGTATGTTTAAATACTATAATTCCATTTGGATTGCTAGGAATGTTTATAATGTATGTATCAAATCCATTCTTATTAGGAGCAATTGAATCATTACCTGAGACAGCACTAAATATAGTATTTTGGGTATTGCTTGTAATATTTGTATTAGATAATATAATTTCAACAAATGTAATTAGTTATGTTGGAAAAACAACAAAAGAATTTGGAAAAAGCCTTGATAATACAGAAGAAATTACAAATAGAGTAAAAGAAGCTTTATTAAACAAATCTGGATTATATAGAAGATTGTTAGAATCATATCCAAAAATTCAATCAATTAAAGTAAAAATTAAAGAGAAAAAAGATAAAATAAAAAGGCAGGTTGTAGAACAGACAGATGAATTTAAAGAAAGTGTAGAACGTCAGAAAAAAGAAATAAAAGAAAAGGTCGGAGATTTGAAAGATTTATCAAAAAAATCAAAAGACAAAAAATAGAGGATGAAATATTATGGAAAAATTAAAGTTGAGGATTTCTAAAAGAATGAAACAATTTAATGTGATTTTAAAAAATAGTGGTGATGACCATATAAGTGAGTATTCGGCACAATGTTCATATTACACAATACTTTCATTTATACCGTTTGTAATCTTGTTGATAACACTTATTCAATATACAAATATTGAACAACAAACATTATTTGATGTAATTTCAAAAATAATTCCATCAAGTATGAACGAATTTATTATTGGAATTGTAAGGGAAGTATATTCAAAATCAATAGGTACAATATCTATATCAATTATTTTCACATTATGGTCAGCAGGAAAAGGGCTTTTTGCATTAACAAAAGGCCTACATTTTGTATATAATACTGATGAAGATAGAGAAAAGTCAGTATTATATTTGAGAATAATGGCATTGGTTGAGACAATTGTGTTTATTGTTTTAATAATGATTGGAATGGTTTTATTAGTGTTTGGAAATAGCTTGAAATCAATAATGCAACAGCATTTCGGAGCCCTTGAAAATTTTAATGCATTTTCACAGTTTGTAACTGAAATTGGATTTATTTTTGCGACTTTTGTTGTGTTCTTATTTCTTTATAGATTTATGCCGAATCACAAGGTTACTTTTAAGAGTCAAATTCCGGGAGCTATTTTTGGAGCTATTGCTCTTAATGTGATTTCTTTTGTATTTTCTAAATATTTAGATATTTTTAAGGGTTTTTCTATTACTTATGGAAGTTTGACAACTTTGATGCTTATTATGATGTGGACTTATTCTTGTTTCTATTCTTTATTTTTGGGTGCTGAGTTAAATAAAACTTTGTTACGTTTGGCTAAGAGATAAATGTTTTTATATTTTAAATAAAGGAAAAAATTGACAATAAAAATTTTGTCGAAATTTTGACACTCACACATATAAATGATATAATTGTGGTTGTAACAAAATAGAAAGAATGGTATTGAAGATGAGAAAAAGCGATTTTGATATGGACACAGTAACAAATATCATATTAAACAACGAATATGATTTACACGAAAAAGAAGAAAAAATAGAAAGTCCAAAAGAAGAAAATTATAAAAAAATTAATAAATATGAAAATAATAAGAAAAAATCTAAACATGCTAAAAATATAGAAAATACAAAAAAAGGTAAAAAGAAAAAAACAACAAAACAAAAAATATTTTTAGTAGTAAAAATAATAATAACATTAATAATATTAGGTATAATAGGAATATTCTTATTTTTTAAAACATCATTATTTGAAAAATATAAAGAATTATGGGTAGTAACAGCAATGTCAACAATGAATCATCAATATTTAGCAACATGGTTTTTATCAGATGAAGAAATACAAGAAATAATGAAAAAGTTAGAAGTTCAAAATAATGAAGATTCTAATTCAAATGAAATAAAAATAGAAATTCCAAGTGAAAATAAAAAAGAAGAAATTAAAGTTGATAAAATAACTGGAAGAAATTATGTGGGATATGTAATGACAATACCAGATGCATCAAAAGTAAATCTAGTAGATGGAAGAAAATCAAATAGAGGAACGAAGCTTAGTGAAATAGTAAAAAATAATAGAGCAATTGCAGGAATAAATGCAGGAGGATTTGCTGATGATGGTGGAGTTGGCTCTGGAAATGTTTTATGTGATGCAACAATAATAAATAAAAAATTATTATATGGAAATAAAACATCAAAATATAGTTTAATAGGTTTAAGTTCAGATAAAAAATTAGTGCTTGGAAAATATACATATCAACAGGCTATGAATGCTGGAATAGAATCAGCAGTTGAGTTTGGACCATATTTAATAGTTAACGGAAAAAATCAAATAACAAATGCAAGCTCTGGTGGAATTCATCCAAGAATGGGGATTGGACAGAAAAAAGATGGAACTTTCATTTTTGTAGTTGTTGATGGAAGACAACCAGGATATAGTATTGGAACAAATTTATTAGAAATGCAAAATATTTTTAATAGATATGATGCTTATAATGCAGCGAACCTTGATGGTGGTTCATCTGCAACAATGTATTACAATGGTAAAGTTGTAAATAAAACATCAACTCCTATGGGAGAAAGATATTTGCCAAATGCATTTATTGTAAAAGAATAAAATAAAAGAGAGTGTAAAAATGTATTAAATACATAAATAACATTCTCTTTTTTAAATTTTATAAAGAATAATAGAAATGTCATTTTTACTACAAGAAGCAGAAATTTTAATATCAAAACCAGAATTATTTTTAAATTTTAAATCATAACTGCCATAAGAAACAGCAGCATCCTTTCCTTCTGAAACATAAGGAACTTTATTACTGTGTTCATGTCTCTCAATTATTTGTAAGTTTGGAACTTTTAAGACAGCATTATATAAAGTAGTACTCACTTGACATTTGCCACCGCCAAGACCTTTTTGTTTGTTCCCATCTTTATCAAAAACATCGGCTTCTTTATAGCCTTTATCAGAAGTGGCAGGCCCGAGTGTATTACAAAAAGAAAAGATATCACCATTTTTAATAATAGTACTATTCAAGCTAGAACATGTTAGTTCTATATTTGTTTGCCTAGCGGTGTCTTTATTATAAATTTTTGTGGTAAAAGATGCAATTTGTTCTTCTTTTGGTTGAGGTGGATCTTGTTTGATTTCATTAACATTATTTTCAGTTGTGTTAGAAAAATTATTGTTAGTATTATTTTCTGTTTTATTTGTAATACTATTATTGTAATTAGTATTATTATAATTAGTATTATTAGAGGTTTCTTCATTTGCTGATGTTTTACTGGCTGAATAAGTAGAATTATTTGAGTTTTTATTTTTGGAGAAAAAATAGATTCCTATTCCAATGCATATAATTATTATAATAGCTAATATAAACCAAACCTTATTATTTTTCATTTTTATCACATTCCTTCCTCAGAGCTAAAAGCAGATTTGAAAAAATTATTAATCATTATTAGTATAACCAATAAAAGTCATAAAATTCAATGAAATGAATATAATATAACATGTCCATTTGGAAACTGTTTTTGGGGACGGAGGAAAAAAACAGTTATATATTATGATAAAAACTGTTTTTTTCCTCCGTCCCCAAAAACAGGAAGAGGAGAGAAAATGGTAAATATAGATGAAATTTTAAGATATTTTCCTAATAAAATATATCAAATTTTTTTCAATTTATTCCAAGAAAATAATAAAATAATAGATGAATTACAAGAAATAAGAATGAGAACAGATAGACCAATAATTTTAAGGTTACGAGAAAAAGATTTTATATTACAATATAATATTCCACAGTCCGAAATTTTACAAATAGTAGAAAGATTATGTGAAAATTCGATATATGCATATAAAAATCAAATATGCGAAGGCTTTATAACTGTAAAGGGGGGACACCGTGTTGGGTTAACTGGTTCATGTGTTATAGAAAATGGCAAAATTGTAAATGTTAAATACATATCAAGTTTGAATTTTAGAATTGCAAGAGAAGTTTTAAATTGCAGTACAAGAGTATTAAGAGAGATAATTGATATAGAAAATAAATCGATTTATAATACGATTCTTGTAGCTCCTCCTGGAAGAGGTAAGACTACTATTTTACGTGATGTTATAAGAAGATTGAGTAATGGTATAGATGAAATTAATTTCAAGGGGAAGACATGTGGTGTTGTTGATGAAAGAGGAGAGATTGCTGCAATGTACAAAGGTGTTCCTCAAAATGATGTTGGAATTAGGACAGATATTATAGAAAATGTTACTAAAAATCAAGGAATTCATATGCTTGTGAGGACTATGGCTCCTGAAATAATTGCTTGTGATGAAATTGGTAGTTCTGATGATGTTGAGGCTATTCATTATGCGTTGTATTCTGGGGTGAAAGGAATTTTTACTATGCATGGTAAAAATATTGAGGATATTAAAAATAATAGACAAATTTATGAACTAATTGAAAATAGAGAGATACAAAAAGTAGTATTTTTGTGATTTTTACAGTGCTATAATTGGTGTGAAAACGTATACTACAAGCTATAATAAAATATATGCAAAAAGCATAAGAAAAATCGGGAAAAATATTGAAAAATATAAAAAGATATATTAAAATAAATGTGTAATAAATTTACGGAAGTAAATAACAAGTACATTGAAAATTTAATATCTTTGTCGTAATGTA